>Ga0123354_10002498_pt1 | contig 24379 bp, 9 predicted proteins | sample TergutLab28metaG_2_FD_97872 | JGI IMG/M metagenome (GOLD analysis project Ga0123354, IMG submission 97872) | Labiotermes labralis P4 segment gut microbial communities from Petit-Saut dam, French Guiana - Lab288 P4 | ecosystem: Host-associated > Arthropoda: Insects > Digestive system > Gut ... | reverse complement strand
GATCTTTGGATAGGAACCTGGAAGACAAAAGTTTCTGCACCGAATGATAGCAAGCATTTTCTGACCTCAATCTGCTCTTAATTTCTTCCGCAATAGAATTTTGATTTGTTAAAGTTGTTCCCAAATATTTAAAATCTTCCACCCTCTCGAAGGTACTATTATCAATCCTCACACTGTGATTTTTTCCTGCATTCTGATCTCGAGACATGACCATGTATTTAATTTTATCAGCACTTACTTCCAGTCCAATCTCCCTAGTAGCAGCTACTAAAGCTTCTGCATTTTCCTTTAGAATATGTATGCTTCCTCCCAGTATATTAACATCGTCGGCATAAGCCAGAAGCTTATGTGTACCATTTAGTTTCAAGCCATCCCTGTCTACCTGAACTCTCCTAATGGCGTAATCTAAAACAAAGTTAAAAATCATTGGTGTTAGAGCGTCTCCTTGTTTCAGACCATTCCTAATAGGGAATACTTGCATAAAAGAAGATAAAATTTTAAGTTACTGATTAATGAGTTTTGAACCTTATAATGTTCTGTGTATTGTAAACACCGAAAACAGGGTAAGTTTTAATATAATTAATATAATAAGAAGTAGGAAATCACAATAACATTGATTTAGAAATTAGAGCGAATTTAAATTGAAGAATGCTTGCTTTCTCAAAGCCCTGAGTCTACTGACCCACTGCTGTCAGTATTAAAATCATGATCAACGTCGTCCTGAATGCTGAAGCTTGATGTCAGTATGACTAGTGTGCTGTGGGCCTCTCCTTCGTCCGTTTGGTCGTCCTAAATCTCGTTGTGTCCTCGCTAGTCGTGGGAAGAGTTTTTGAAAAAGCGGTTTGGTTCCATTATTCGCAAGTGATTTCTTAAATCATTGAAATGTGTGGAAGGAAGCTTAAAGGTTTATATATATATATAACTCTAATTTCTAAGGATTTGAGAGTTTTTTTCACGTTAGTAAACAGATAGATTCTCACTGCGTTTTAAAAAGTGATGTTGAAAAGAATATTTGAGTCCAAGTGGGAGGAAGCATTAGGAGAATTGAGAAAACGTTTTTAAAATAATTTATTAATTTTTTAATTTTCATTAAATTTTATTAGGATTATATAAGAAGAAGGGTGTGCTGGGCTCGATTTAGTAGTGGGGAAGTCACAAGTTATTGGTGTTGTGAAATGTGAAGTGACGAAGTCACTTGTAATAACAAGAAGTAAATGAGTGGAAGGTATTTAATTGAAACCTACATAAATGCAGTAGCAGTGGGTGCAGAGGCTAAATTAATTTGCTTAGGGACGAGTGGCTCTAAACGTTTCGAATATCTGAGTGTCTAATAGTTTTGAAGGATGTCTGTGGTAGATTAAATTATTTATTTACTTAAGTAATGGTTTTGCAGTATTGGCCCTCGGATTGCAGACTGATCTTTCATTACAAGAGCTGCTGCACGGTATTTTTTACTGTCGGAGGTTTATATGTCTCTGTAGAATATTATTATTATTATTATTACAATTATTGTTGTTGTTGTTGAACATTACGTCTAGGTATAGCCTGACAATAGCGTAAAAAGAAAACAAAGTATTAGGGTCTCATGACTGATAAGACAAATGATCCACAATTATCAGTTAAAATATTTTACATTCATTCACTAACTCACTATAATATGGCAGAGGACTTACTAGCCTAGAAACCAACTTGTAGAATTCAGTGCTACGTAGAATTTTGAAGACGTTTTGTGTGGAATTTTATCCATTTGTCTGCTGTTTTTAAGTGAGTATGTACTGCACTTTTGACTAAGTACTACAGGTGGATGACAGCATCGTTCATTACACCTACCAGCTTACCGAAACAGTGTAAATTTTCTGCACTGCTCTCCGTACCACCATACGCCTTCAGAATTCAGACCGTGATTATGTAACTCTTCTATCTTTATAAAAAGTAACTCAGCTGGGTAAATTTTGAGCAGGATTTTAGCTTTTCTCTCTCTTCTTTCTTACCAATCCCTTTCATATACACAGGCCACGAAAAAAGTTTCTGCAATGTTTCATGATTACAACGCACTAAATAATATATGTTACTATCCTTTGTTGTTTTCATAGTCAGTAACACAAAGTTTGTATAACACAGAGGGAGTTCTTCCTTCTGAGCTGTAAGGATCGACTTCTTTGTAAGCCTCTTAAGTCTGCTCTATAAGTGGTTTGCCACTGTGTGATAAGCTTTGCGGTTTGTTGCACGCCTCTGGTTGATTTTACTCTCTTGTTTCACCAGATAAAGCTGCTCAGTCGCGTAAGTGGTAACGTTAAACTGCGGCGGATAAATGTGCATAGAAATTAATTGCACCAACATAATTGTCCTTTTTTAATTCGGCAAGATCAGAAAATCTTAATTTTTAAAAGACATATTTTTGGTCCATTTCTTTATCCTAGGTGAGATAAAGCACCAAAATAATGACACATTCACAGACCGAGACAAAGCAGTTCTAACACTTGGATTCAAGTCTTCTGGAATGTTACACATCTTCGATGGAAAGTTATATTCAACATTTCGAATGACGGCATTTCTTTGCTCTAGAGCGTTAGCTGATGTCTTCGAATGTGCAGAAAAATGTCCAGTTTCTTAAATACTACCATAATATGTGATTTAACAAAAGAGCATATTTAAATTTACGAAACTTTTTGTGCGGAAATTATATGTTTATAATTTAGACTATTACATAACAAGGGAGATTAATAATTGTCAAGAAAGATTCTTATTTCACAGATTTACAAAAAAAAAACAGACAGTTTGAGGAAAATAAACCAACACTGTGCCCTATAGTCCATTTATTTACCATCGGCCCAAATTATTTCAACCTAAGTGGCAACCATCAGGTTAAGTATTGTACTGTACCTTGCTGGCAACAATGCACATAATATTCCAAGCTGTTGGTTTATTTACCTGATGTACTGAACTACGCAATAATAATGCGTTAAAAATCAGGAACACCCTCCGTTAAACAGATCACACCGTATTTTTGCAACTATAGTAGGACTCGTAGTATGAGGCGTCTGTCCTTCCAAGTTTGGTGTAGTTATGTTACAGGCAAATGATGCGCGCAAATGGCGAGGACGCTCGACCTTCATCTGACCCGGAAACTCAGAAGACTTCCTTTACATTGACGTGGCCCAGATTTAGCTCTGACTGTTATTAATTTCGCCGACATATTTTAATTTCAATCCTAAATATATAAATGAAATCTATTGTAAGCATGAACTGACCTTAACCGTTTGACGCCTGACTACCCCTATAGGGGTCTTAACGAACCGCTAACCTCTAAAGTTGCATTTTATATATTTATTCAACAAATATAGGCATTGAATATTTTAAACATGGTATATACTCTCCGTTTTTTTTTCTTCAAAATACAGTTTGTTTCGTAATTCTAACATATTTGGTTCCTCTATTATTCACATTTTATATACAGGTGTGCCAAAATTAAAAAACTAATTCCGGCGCCAAAGGTTAATCAAAACCTGTTTGTGATTCCACTGTGATGCGGCAGGTGGTGCCCATGACGTCACTACACTCGTGGTTGAGTATGATGTATGGAAAAAGCTCCTAAACTCGGTTAACATATTAAAATTTTAACGTCTTCACGTGACACGTGAAAGTAACTGTCACTGTGAAGGAATCAGCGTGTTAACTTTCGGAACTGTTATGTTAATAACAACCTAGTAAAATTAAAATAAGTTGAATATCAAAGATAGAGACAAAGAGGAATTTAATTAAGTAAATCATTTTCTGTTGCGATGACTTCTATGTATTTGACTAACACATGCATTACATAAGAGAAACACAAGGAATTAAGCAGAAATTAGCGAGGAGTTCCATTTATAAATAAAGAAGAGAAAATGTTGAGCCCAGTATTCTCACAGCCAGACATCCCAGTAGCTGCGCGGTCTAAAGACTGGGTCTGCAACGGCTCGTTTTTGGGATTGTGGGTTCGAATCCCGCCGGTAGCATGGATATCAGTCTCTTGAGAGTGTTGTGTGTTGTTAGGTAGATTTCCCTGTGTCGGCCTGATCACTTGTCCAATGGAATTGTACCGAGGTTGGTGTGTCTGAGTGTGATCGTGAAGCCTCGATAATGAGGGGACCATGGTCCGCTAAGGGATGTTGCGCCATGGGAAAAAGCAACAGTCGGACAAAATTTAATTCAGTATGCGAGTAATCGATTTATGAATTTTCGTTTGTAATAGGTGAAAATGTTAATTTATTGTTGTATTATTTTGGAGCCAATTTTCCCTTATATCGGCTTCTTCCTCTTTCAATCTTATCGTTTTTCTCGTTACATCTTCCCGGTTGACGCCTGTTCCTGTATCTTCTCGAAAGTGCAGAACGTCACGACGTCTCTAAGCGATCTGCGCAGAAACGACGCATCACGACGTCTCTCATTTTTCCCCTGGCATTGCTGTGAAATTCACTCGTCTGAGTGTTAGTAATATTGCATACATAAAACTGATAAATTTTTGGTTTTTACTTTGCTACTAAAGATATTACCTAATATTTTATGCATTTACCGCACACGTTTAATTGAGCGTATGAAAATGGCGAAGAATATTAAGCAAATACCTTATATAATATTTGTTTTATTTTGTCCATACTTAGGTACGGTTATGTGTTCGGTTAAGTTTGTATTTCAAGGGAGGAATTTTTAACTTAGGAAGTATGTAAAGATTTTAAAATGGAAAGTAATTGGATTTTTTGCTTTTCGAGCAGTTTCCGAGGAAGTATTGTTTAAAAGTAACTAACAAATCCTGCGAAATTGTGGAAAATTTCATATACGTGGGACAAATATGCGCAAAAATCAAGATTTACATTAACTTTATGTTTATCCTGCTAACGTGTTGTTTGGCATCTTTTGTCTTCTCATATCACATCCCAAATATTTAAATATATAGAAGTATAATTGTAGTGGTTGTTGTGTGGGTGTCAAATGTGGCGTATCATCCTAGCAGGGTGTGAAAAAAAACTTCTGAAAAGAATGATGCATTTAAAAGGTTTATTTAATTTAACGTTTCTTAATTAGCAGCTTCATAACAGATACATTCCGCAGAATAGTAGCTATGCTTGTCTAGACTGGTGAAACTGACGTCATGTATCGCAGGCAGCATGGGAAATCTAAGACGACACCATTAAACTACTTCCTAAATAATTGCTTCCAATCATGTATATGTGTCTTCAATTTCCGGTTCCCAAAAAGATAAGACAGTCTGGCACAGACATGTCCTGCATCAATTTCTCTGACAGCGTACAGCTGAATGTGACTATTCTACCAGTAATAAAAAATGTGTCTATACATTACATTTTGAAGCAGTGATGTAATACATAATACTTAAGATAGAATTGAGTATCCCCTACTCGAAGTGACCCAGAGGCCACCCTTGCAGTCACTGTCCTTGTTGTAAATGATGATGACGATGGTGATATTTCCGTATGGTCTTTGCGATGGGTTCCCAAATATTGTCTTCAAACTTGCAAGGAGTGTAAGGTACTAAGTTTTTACAACAATTTTGACATATATTATCGTCTCCTGAAATATGATGCTGTGTTGGTCGTCGGTAAATTGTCATTTGACACAGTGCTCCTTCCCAAAACACTGTACACTGCAGTCTATAACTGCTTTATCCTGCTTCACTTTTTTTGTCATCGTCCTTATATAGAAAGAAAAGAAATTCGCACACAAAATGCCGTAGTGTGAGTTCTTATTAAAAAGACAAAAACTCTACAGAAAATGTGTTCTGCAGCTGAAGAATCAAAAAACCAACTAAATGCTACTTCATATTTTATTTTACTTCTTATAGGTTCAACATGTTTCGAGCATTAATATACCCATCATCAGGAGCTCGCGACTATGATGTTATTTACCACAATGGTCGTGTCGTTCTTGGTTTGCTGTATGTTGGAGGTGAGTTGCAGTTAGGCTGGAGTAGTGTCCGGGCTGTAGCCCAGGGGACGGTACTGTAAGTACTTCTTGAAGATCAGTACAGCCATGTCAACCCTCGCGAAAAACGTATCTGTTCCCAGATGATTGTTTTCTATTGATGCAATTTTGCAGATGGCTACCTAAACAAAGTGCGGCGGAAGGCTTGTTGCAGAGCGACCTGTGGACGCACGAAGAATGTTTAATGTGTGAGGGTGCGTTTCACTTCGAAAACAGTGACCTTTGAGTGCGGCGTAATCCTCGTGTTAATCGCGAAACATTGGTTCCTAATTCGTTTCAGTGTCATTTTTGAGCTGGTATGGTTGGGGACGTCGTAATTTCCATCTGCTAAGTGATACTACTATTTTGGGGAATGTGTTCTTCCGGGACTCTTTGAAGATATGCCTATTATTGTGAGACAGTGAACGCAATGTTATCACGACGGAGATGCAGCACACTATGGGCAAGGCTTCGGGTATTGTTTCAACACGACATGCCTATGGAGGAAGAATGGACATAGATGACCGCTTGCATTGACTTCTTGTTCGCCAGATGTAACTGTAATGAACTCGCTTGTGTGAGGACACTTGAAGGAGCACTTATACACATTCACTTTCTCAGAATTGGTGACGTAACTTTAGGCAGCTGTGGCAGAGTTCCATGTCAAAAACACAGAGTTTTGTTCGAGAAAATGCGGAATGGCTCACTGAGGTCTGCCTTGAAAGCCTTTTCCAATTCCGTATCGCAACCAAGAGACGCCTATGATTTGATACCTTTCACTATTTGATGGTGACGCATATCTTTAAAAATAAACGTCTCAGGACCTATGGTTATAACATTTTGGATTCAGAATTTTAGCAAGCAATCACACTCTCAAGGCGGTGTGCACAAATTTCACTGTACCTTGTATTTTTTGACATTACGTAATTTTACTAAAGTATTTTGATATTTTACCGACCGTGAATATCAGTACATTTATCTTAGTAATTAACCAACTTGATGCACAAAATTTTTGTTTTACAGTAAGTTTATTTCATGCCTCTACATGTTTTGAGCACATGGTGCTCGAAACATGTAGAAGCATGAAATAAATTTATTGTAAAACAAAAATTCAAGTTGGTTAACTACTAAGATAAATTTACTAAAGTAGTTAAAATAAACCAATGGTCAGTTAGATCTTAGTAATGAAAGAGGAGAATATGTGGTATAGGTACGTGATTCACTAAAAACGATACTTAATTTTGGACGTTGAAGATTCGAAAGAGGGACCGCGTGATGCTGTTATAAATGAAGACGTCGTGTGAAGAAATTTTAAAGGTCTATTTAATGTTACCTTATAGAAAGGAGTACCGATTGAAAAGGGAAAAAGTTATGTCCGCCAAAATAATTTTGTTTGTATAGCATTGGAGAGGGAAGTAAGAAGGGTGTGTACACTATACGCTACTGACGGGACGCGCTTACTAATTTCAATTTTAAAGTTGTTCTACATCTGTGTACATGAAGAGAACGAGGAAGGGTATGACAGCATGCCCTGGGGGAACTCACTCTACGCCAGAAAGTTATGCGACATGATTTCTGCCCCCATGTGCTCCGTTTGCCATCAGCATCGCACTTCACAGCAGTTGGAGATTCCCATTGGCCGTCAACCAGAAGGATCCTTGGTCTGTGGACTGATATATTGCACTGTATCCTCTTGGTTGTTTTGATCAATTAGTGATCTGTGTGTATCCATAAACTTCTACCTTCCGTAAGACATTATTAATTTATTAATCAGTAAATTAAAACAATACTGAACCTAGTCAATCGTCCCAGGCGAAGCGAGTTTGACTTCTTTTAGGACCGAACAAATCTGCAAATTGACCGTAATTTTGACTTTCAGAAATAATGATTTTTCCGTAGTTACTGAAATTATTTGCAGGCTGCAACTTTAGTTTCATTTAGAATATAAGAGTTTTATTGTACGTAAACTGAAATTCATTACTTACACTCGTAGAATTATTCGACGATTCTCACTGACGTGAGAGCGTTTCTAAGTAAACAAAAGTAAACAAATAAATTCGAAATTTGTATGCTTGTTATTTTCCGATATGTTATTGTCTCTCAGATAATCTGCAGGTGAAAGTTCTTTTTCCCTAAGGCACTAAGCTTATTTATTCTGAAAAGCTGTTCAATTGAACAGACACCTCTATGATTGTGTATGTTAAATATTATTATCTGCCCTCCTTATACTGTCTAGAGTCATATGCTAAATAAGGGCTCTTTTCCATGGCTGGGCGGTCCTTAGTGGGCAAAGGCCTCCTCATTGTCTGGGCTTCACCATCACACTTAGACATGCCACACTCTGAAGGACTCCTCTGGACGAGTGATCAGCCCGACGCAGATACTTCCACCTGACAACACAAAACATTCCAATGAGACAGATCTTTATGCACTCAGCGGGTTTTAAACCCTCAATCCCAGCAAGCGAGCGACCGCAAACTCTCTCATTAGACCCCATGGCCACTGGAATCGGCTAAAATAAGGGGCTTGTTAAAAGGAAATTTTAATTGCTTAGTAAGGGTGGAAAACTTTGCTGAGGATGATCATTCGGACAAAAATTTTCCTTGTTCGAAAAAGTCACTATTATGTACAAATATTGGACTTTCAATTTTTAGCTAGTGCTCGTGTATAGCTTATCACTCACAAACACAACCTGTACAAAAAATATGTAGTTTGAAATAGCAGACACTGTGGAAAACATTGACATGTAATTCCGAGCGCCGGCTTATGGATAAAGATGTTGAATTATTTAAGTCACATTTTTCATATATTGTTTGATAGGACATTATACTCACACTTTCAAGATGGAAATGGTAACGATTCTTCGTGTGTCCTAAATGGGATAAATATCTTTACCAACTTTACAACGCTTAGCTTCTCAATTCCGAGGTCTGGAACGTTAAACCTGGAATTTTTGTGGCTTTACTTTTTTCTTCGAGTAAATCCGAATTAGTACGTCCGGTTAGTCTGCGATCATATTCTTCCACATCTTTTCTAATTACATTTTTATCTTAAAATTCGAGGCTACGCTTTCTGACCTACTGATAACTTCTTCAAATAAACCTTAAATATGTACTAATTAGAAGGCTTCTGTTCCATGCAAAACATATACTAATATTAGAACACTTTTACCCGTATCGGTAAGTACCAACATGGCTATTGCGCGCAGGTTAAATACGTGTATTTTCTTTACTCAAACGGAGGATACGTGTAAGATGTGAGGTCACTCCCAACGTAATTTCTTAAAATACTGACGTAGAATGTCGTGTTGATGGCGAAAGTTATTCATGAATGATAGTTACACACGAGATGGCGACCGAAAATTTATGGGTCTGTGTTCTGTAATGCATGTAGAAGGTATTATTTCAGTAAATCGAACTTTGCAGGACTGTTTGTTCTTAACACCATAGATGAATGATAATTGCTTCCGCCGAACATGACCGCAGCTTCAAATATGTAAATTATGACTTCATAATTTGCATATCATCCGACATTTTGTGTTGTGCTTAGGCAGCTGCTCACTAGGCAGCAGCACGTGAAAACGTGTAATGCATGAATGCGTGTATTATAAGGACGAGTACTTTTATTACTCAAAGTAAATAAACGTGAAAGATGAGACAGCTGGTTTCACAGCTTATGAATTATGTATAAGTTATTATTCAGCCAGGTAGTTAGGTGGTGTAAATGTTGGGATTTTGTTGAAGTTATCATCAGTAGCGCTACAGCCCACTGTGAACCTCCGTTTCCCGCAGAACCTTCTTCCACAACTCACTATCCCTGGCGACCAAGCACTATCTTTGGATCCCCAGATCCTCTGATATTCCGCCACATCATTCATCCACCTTCCCGCTCTGCTGCTTCATTTTAGTTTGGAATCCATAACTTTTTGGGGCATTTCTTTATTGTCCATTTTTTCAGGTTCCTTTTCCACAGAAAATTCATTGCTTTAATCCTTCTGTTATTATCCGTTGACCGGTAATAATGGGATAGTTCTTGACTGTACTGTATTCTGCATTCTCTTTTCTCTTTAGCTGGACCGTATATTTTATGAAAGATTCTTCCAAGATATTACTAGTCCAAAGCTGTAGTCAGTCTGATTGCCTTAAATTCCTGTCTCCCTTCCATACACCTGAACTTCTCTAACACGGGTTATATACTCGTATATCCTGATTTTCGTTTCAAGAGTAAGCTGTCATGATTGAAAGTGCCACTATTACCCGTAATAACACTTAATTGAGTCTTTTGTCTACCGAATAATTTATTCATTCATGTAATTGTTCTCACTGAGTAGTATACCCACATATTCAAAATCCATGCACGCTCTCAGATTTATGGTCCAAAAATTTATGCGTGATTCAACCGTTATTTGCCTTTTGTTTCCTGTAAATATCGTGTACGTAGTTTTTCCTTAATTTACTTTTAATCCTATTGCATCAGCTGCAGTATTTAGTGCTAGAAGTTTTTTTTTTAATTATGTCTCTTTCATCAGCGAATTCAAGCAGCTGTACGGACTTATAAAACGTTGTGCCCCTGTCGGGGTACCCATGTCTGTAATGACCTTTTACAGTACTAAAATAAACAGTAGACAGGCTAAGGAAGCTTCCCTCTTAACCCGTTCATTACTGTTAAGGGACCCGACAAGTCATTTCTTCTAGGATACATGGGTACTTCGGCTGCATTATTGAATGTTACTTGCATATTTTTGTCCTTCCAAGTCAGTGGCTTTCATTGTTTCTCTTTACGAGGAAGCCTGAATAAATCATGATATTCCGCGAGTTGTCTTTTGCTTTCCGCTCTTTCATTCTATTCATATATAAATTTATTTATATAATAATATATTGCATGCCACTTGCACGTTATATTTGCATTATTTGCCCGTTCGATAAATTTAAATTATGGAACAAACCGAAGTAATGTGTGTTTCCATTGCACGACTAATAAGTGCTAATGCTTTGATTTTATTTTCATGACAATAGTAAAGTTGAAAGTGTCCAAGTAACTGAGCAACACATAAACAAAGACGTGGAAGTACAAGTCCAGTCTCTCTTTCACTTAGGCGTTATACGAAGGTGACTGGCGTGCTTTGGCACCCACATTCTGTCTGTAGGTAAAGGCGAAGAGCAATAGCTTTCTTCGCTTTCGCGGGGCCATAATTACAGTTCAGTATTTGACTACAATTGTTGAGCTCTGTCGACTTCTCAAGAAATTGGAAAATATTTGAATTTTAGCGTAATTCACGTAAGCATATAATGCTGTTTATGGTCATATTGGTATGCATCAATAGCATAGGACATAATCTGTCGTATTCTGTGAGATTGTCTCATAACACAAAAGAGTTTCAATCCAATATTCTTACTTTAGGACACATCATTAAAGGAAAATTATAAAATAATATACCACATAGTTTATATTGCGGAGATTATAAACACGTCTAAACATTTTGTATCACATTTAATGTTTTGTTGACAGTGCATCGTGATATATCCGTATAACATAAACCAATCTGAAACTTTACTGATAACAAACATTTTGTGTCCTCTAAGAATTCTGTACGTATATTTATAGACACCTAACAAAAAATGTTTTACGCTTTTTAAAGATTTGAACATATACTTAAGTAATTTTAAAAAAATTCTATTATTTTTCAGCATGACTATACCAATTGCTGTTTATAGACAGCTGATCCTCGTGATGATGAGCAGCAAGCCTGCTCGAAACAAGTAGAGGCTTAGTATTGAAATAAAAGATTAGAAAATAGTGCATATTATTGGTTCATGTTATACAGATTTTGTATCATACTTAATTTGCGTACCTTTAAATACCATTATGATGATAATGTAATCCGTTGACATGAGGTTAGCATAAGAAAATGGAGGCAGGAGTCCCTTCTGTAATGATGTTATTTACCTACTAGTCTACATAACAAAATACGTGTATTTCTTGTTCATATCCGTGCATTGATACTGCTATATAAAATAAGTACCGACGAATGCACATATGGTTATCACGTAACACACTACGCGCTGCTCACTAAGTTGTATTTTACAACTAGTGACTCATTTTGTTGACCTTGCTGCTGCAATGTATCAATCGCACTCCATTAGGATGGCCCCTTGAGGTTATAAGAATGTCGGAGTGACATAATGAGCTAATAAAGTGGTGTTTTAATAATATATGTGTACATTCGTCAGTATTTATTTAATGTAGTCCACATGATGTCACTTTTCAGAAAACGAAAAGTTGAATCGAGGGGAAATAATATTCTCTGATTTATTTATTTATTTATATAATTTCCATAAAATCGAAAAATATATAAATCTGTCTTACATATTATGTAGATGAATATGTAATGCCAATGTCAAGTTAGATGATCGTAAGTAACCTAATTATATTTTAATAAATAATTCAATATGGTTCCCAGAATCTAATGACGTGAATGCGTGTATATTTCCTTTTGTTTTCGAACGACTTATTCAATTAGTGGCTCTTGATTGTTCAGAAATTTATTTTAAAAATCTCGTCACTCACGTAACACTTCTGCCCAATCAGTTTCGTCCCCCTGGTTACACCCTAGGCTTTGAACAATCAGGCTTCAGGCCAGGGAATGGAAGGAATTGTCACTGATTTTCAAAGATAATGGCTCAATAAATTCCTTTGGTCTGGCAGTTGCATTGACAGTGAATGATTGTCATGCAAATGAGTCAAATGCCAGATACCCTCACTCAAACTACTTTGCATCTGCGATTGTACTCCACGCTATAGGCTGCTACTACACGTTGTGGTCCATGACAATTCTACTGCCTCAGCACTGTCAGGCTTCATATTATGTAACTTCAACTAGATGCGTGTGTTGTTTATCTCCAGGGAAATGCTGCCCGGAATACTGCCACTTTTGATCCTGAGTGTCAGTGTTCTGAGATCTTGTTGCTGCTTCGCATCTGCAGTAGGCCTACCGAAGTTTATTAAATGCTGCCTCATCTCAAGTGATATTTCAGACTCTAGGTATGGAAAAATACTTCAAGTGTTACGTGATAGAGATCGAATATCGCAGTTAAGTGGCTAGCATGTTTCTCTCTGTATGGAAAATGCAGAGTTCTGTTTTCGGCCTAGTCAACCGGTTGAGATTCTTCGTGGAATTCCTCCCCAGAAATGCTAACAACAGCTTTAAATTATCCGTGAACATTCCCTTTCATATAATCGTGATTAATTCTTTATTTCCATGCGAAGCAACAGGGATTGAATGTGACATGTTAACAAGTTAACTAAGAATGTACATTGATGTAAAATTCGTTATTCTTCAACAGGTTTTAAGATATTAGATCGGTATTTACGTTGTGAGAGACGGCCAGGTTTACGTTTCTTTGCTCGATCTTTAAAGTCCCGAAAAGCGCCTATTAGATTGTTCATGTGTGTGTGTCTGTCTGTCGTTCTGCCAGCAAGTAAAGGCGCGGCTTTCACTTGACGGAATTCGATGAAATTTGGTACTGGGGACTTTGTGAAAGTCTGTCGAGAAAAACTAAATTGGTTTACAATCGGACAAAAATGTTAGTTGCTGTGAATGACTGCCCAAGTGCGTGTTATTATTGCCTGCGACATAAATACTCGGTAAAAGCATCTTTTTGGTAACAATAATTATTTTAAAATTGTCGAGAGTGGCATGTAGCCCAACAATACACAGAGAAGGCACTGTTATTTATCCACTGCAAAAATGGTTAAAGAAAACTGCCATAATATTACGTTCTACGTAAATTTCCTAACTTGTTTTATATTAGAACATTACATTTGAGGTGTCAGAGTGAAAACAACACTAGCTATTTTGCAAAATGATTTATTTCGATCAAACAGAAATGAAATGCAGGAAGAATTTAAAACGTTGAAATTTTCCCTTTATTACAAAAGCATCTTTTTACAAAACGTCACAGCCCATTCACAAATTCAGTTGGTTAGTACTGTTGTGGGAATTAGATGACTTTGTTATGAGAATAATAATAACATTCTGCGGGGAAAAATGAAGAGTTACAACAGAAGAGCTCGATATTTGGAGTTTTGATCTTTCATAGTTACCTATTTTAATATACTTATTTCGAACATACGGAGTGGTTCCGACGAATCGTGATGAGACCACGTGGCTGGCAAATCGGTGCACAACTCTCCTGCTGTTGCGCAGGTCACCTTCAGCTCTGTCAACATCTATTTTTCACTAACTAAGTGAGATTGACTTCTTACTTACTCTTTGAACAGAGACTGTTATTCAATCATTAATGGATTTTATGGCTCCAGAATATATTAATACTTCATTAAAAATAAATTTTCATGATTTTGTGCATTTGAGATAATGACATATTTTATTACTGATATTTCATAGTTCTTAGAAAACAAATAGGCGCGTTTAATTGGAAATGGAACCGATGTTCGTTGTTTTGTTACTCCAGACCATTTTATCAGTAATTCTTAAGTACAACCATCAAGAAATTAATGTAGATTCTTCTGGAATTTAAATTACTGATATGCCACTTGAGGTGCGATTAATTATTTTCAAGTTATTGAGGCATACCGGCAAATGTTATAAGTGATATAGGGCTGATGTTGCAAAATTAGAAGCGTTTTGAACTTGACTTTAGGTGTTGCCTCTTGTCCACCGGAAGGACTGATTTCGTTCTTAGCGTATATTACCTCTCGCTCGATCTGCTCTGCTTGAATGAGCTTAATTTTGAATTCTTTAGGCTAAAACCGGTAACAGGCATTCACTCGATATGTTAATATTGATAGAATGAAACCATAAACAATGACGTAATATACCTATATTACCCACTTCCGGCTAGAAAGAAGAGGGGAGTAGTTACAAGAGGAAAATGAAAAAATTCGCCTACGAAATACAGTGGTTTTAAACAAGGGTTTGGAGTATATGGTCTTAGTTATGTGGAAAGAAAAGACTGCAGTTCACAAAGGGAAACGGCACAAAAGAAGGAAAAGAAGATAGGAATGAAAGTTTTACTGCAGATAATAAGAAGATAAAAATCAAGGAATTTTATCTATTTTATAAGTAATAAAAAATTTACAAGATTTTCTGTGAATGGGTGAGCTTTTATGTTACATCGTTATTTTGAATGAACTGCTGAAATATTTAGCATAGAAATGCTGAGACAGTTTCTGTGACAGGTGTAGTGCCAGTGAATATAGCTCACAGTAACTGACCTGTATCTACTAATTTCACTTTCTAAGCTTTTATTACGAAGCTAATAGTCGTTCACCTAAACAAGAGTCCCCTGTGTGTTCTATAAACCGGAGAATTAATCGATCTTAAAAACTACCGCTATTAGGAATTATATTCCTCCATACGTCCATATTGGCCTCTTTGTTTAAGAACATTTGAAGTCCGGAAGAGCACTATTTTTAGCTCAAATGTTGATTGATCAAGCAGCAACAACCCATCTGATCTGAACGAAGGATACGTCTTTAATTTTCTAGTCAAACGTATTTGAGTTACGAGGTGCAGTTTCAATTTTAATTTGGAACTGTGTTCGTTTGGTTTATACACTACTTTTTGAATAAATGTCAGGGTATTCTGTACTAATACAACATCTTTGTGTGTATTATTTTTACAAAGCTGACTTTTTATTTTTACCCGTTATCTGATCTGGTACTCTTGTTAAGAACCCAGCCATTTTGCTCGTTACTATAGTTTATAAGAATAATTTTTTGTACGAACGACAAATTAGGTTTTATTGTTTGAAAATTCTGACGATTCAGTGATCCTTGCTGCCACCACAAGCTGTACCGAAGATGGAAGCAGTAATTTCCTCCACCACTTCTGAACTTTCGTCCAATCAAACCTCAGCTTTTTCTCAGAAGGCTTCGCTTTGTGCATAGAACATCTCGAGTTACAGAGAGAAAAGTGAGTGTGATCATAGGCAGCCTGGGTAACTGAACGACAAACTCACGGCGAGAACCGGGATTGGTAGTCTTGATTGGACGGGAGAGAAGTGACGGTACGAGGGTGAAAGTAAAAGTGGGGAAATGGATTCTAATTCAGGAAGTTGCTGACAGGTGGCAAAAGTGTTTTGACGGATTTTTATGAGGATGAGCCTATGAGAACTTGAGGTACCGTTGAATTTTCCCTGACATTTTCCACGACTGTACGAAGTATTTATTTTTGATGTACCTGTTTTTGTTACGTGTGGTGCAAATAAATATACCTAATTGTGTTAACCGGCGCTCTAATGCGTTGATGGTTCAAGTAGGCTGTCTCATTCCGTTGTATTAGTTGTCTGAGACACTGTATGAAAACGAGGAGAGAGTTAGGACCTGAAGGGATTTTAAAGAAAACTTGCAGAGTGTAATTAAATAGTTATTTAGAAAACTTCCATTAAATAAAGTTATTTTTTAGGACCTGATGTTTTCACAGTTGGTAAAATATCCGTTGGCATTTGCGGAATTCTAGCTTTCATTTCCATGAACACATCCATGTCGTTCTTCCATTGCTTTCCTATCTTCGTCTAAGTCTTTCCAAGAACTCTTTCCCTTGCAGCCTTCCAACAACAGTTTTTTTTTATTTATCAACTCGCTCATGCAAACCGCCAGAAAATTTAATAGACACGGACTATGTAATTATTAAATTAATCAGAATATAATTATATAGGCTTATAAATTAAATATTTTCTTATTCATTTGTACTCATTAAACATCTTAAAATTTTTTGGTTGCTGTAAATATTTACGAAATTAAATTACGTTTTTAAAATGAGTAATTTATTTTGTAACTGTTGTAATTACATATTTATCCATTTCTTCTCTATGGTTCAGCTCCTTCCTCCTCCAGAATATTCTTAAAAGTGTAAGTTGAAATAACAACACAATGTCCATCCTTAATAGACTGATTTACTGGAGGGTTAACATAGAATTGAAACTAATTTTATTACTATTTATGATAATATGAAAAGAAAAAACCTCCCTTCGATACCTTATTCGGACCTTAACTGGTCTTTTGCTTAATTGCAATAAAGTAAGAAATCCAGACCTGTTAATTCACTGCATACCGACTAATAACAAAGTTTAATATAAAGATGTATTTCACTTATACAGGGAACAAAAAGAACATTCTTAAGAAACAGAAATTTACGTGAAAGTGATGTAACATCGGTACGCCAGCACACGCACCGACTTATACCGACTAAGAATTGCGGATGAGCAACGATAGTTGCCTCGGTAAGATGGTACAAAGCGTAATTTGCGTGAAGAAATTTGTTACTGTGTTTTGCGTGTTACATTTTTAGGATTAAAAATACTTTTTACTGGTATGAACATTATTTTTATCCCAGGATTAATGGTGATGCTTTTATTTTTATGCAATCAATAAAAATGTAACACATTTGGAACGATATTTTGGAAACAACAGTAACAAATCAAAAATATATTTATGAAGACACCATGCAAATTTACTCTTTTGTGAGATTTGACCTTCTGGATTCAGTAACTATGAAGATTTTTATCTTGTTAACAGTCTGTGTCATCATAAATGTTCATTCTAGGATTGAGGCTGATGTATGTAATCAGAATATTGCCTCCTGTGTTGGACCAGACGCACTATTAGGATTACTATAGCAATAATAACCATACCTGAGCCAGGCCCAATGGACACACTCACTGCATTCCGTACTCCATATGAAAGCAGTTAAAGATGACGTCATCCTTTCCTTATGATAACCTACACTTTTGTGAAAAGAGAGTTTTGTAACATTGTGCTTTCTGTGGGATTTACAGTACTGATGGATATTTAATATTCTGGGAAGTTAAAAAATACGTGAACAACCTCAAACACTTACGAAATACGTGTATAAGACAGTGAATTGTGTAGCAATCTACACGCAAGTCTGAATGGCTTATCAAATCTCCCGCCGCAAAGTAATCCCTTTCCGTCTGTCACAGTCGCACGTGTAGTGAAAGTGGCTTTTTTTTTAGAGAAAGGACATTCTTTGTTACCCAGTTTGCGAAGGCAAATTGTGCGTAACCTGAGTCTCGGAGTCTCTGCAAGGAGGACCTACCATAACGTAACTCTATTTATTCCTGGTGTCAGAACTATGAAGAGTGGGAAATTCTGGGTCGACTCTGTCACCGATAAAACAGTGCGTTGTATAAGGAAATACTTTTCCTGCACAACCCAAGGAAATTCAACACTGTGATTATCCGTACGTTGAATTTGCCTCAGAAAATAATCCGTTTTCTTCTCGTGTGGGGTATATGTTCGAAAACTTTGATGCCACAGATGATGCGGTTCTTAGAAACAAACAACCAAGAGGCCGTTACTGACCCATCTGTCAAATTGCAACCCACAATAGATATAATTACCGAAAATTTGAATTCTGTTGAACTTTGGAAATTTTATCAGTTTCTAAAGGCTTAAGATCCTACGTGTTTTGCTGGGAATGTCTTTCAGTTTTACGTTTTTGTGCTCCAGGCGAGACTTATCAGGTTTATGAGAAACGTGTGCTTATTTTGGAATAAGCTGTCTGGCTGCTAGGATTATTTGTAAGCTGGAGAGAAGTGACTGAAGCTGGTACGAAGTTTCTCACGAGAAAACACTCCAATAACTCAATTGGAAACCTGGCATTAAATCCAATATCATGTACCGGATTTTTTTTTCGTTTTTCTATATTTAATCTTAAGCTGCCCACCGTTCACTTAAACTCTTTAAGCAGTATGGAGATTCTATAGGCCTACCATCGTAATTCGGAGAAAGTTCAAAAGAATTCACAAAAAGTAGGCATCTGGTATATTGGAAGTTTTGTTTCAACCAGCTGCCAGTATTGAATTTTCATGGACTCTTATAAACTTATGAAATGTGAAAACTTCGTGTACATATATTTATTTACTAATTTATTTACATAAATATATATTAAGAACGCCTGAAGGATACAATGCAATAGGGAAATACGTAATTTCTATTCAACAATGTTATCAGGATGATAGAATCGAAAAGATGATCTGCGGGAGTCAATATCAGTCATGTAATAGTGCCCCATTGGACAATGCTTTCGAAATTCGTACAAAATTAAGCATATATTCCTTATGTATTTTTAACATTTCTTTATCGATGACTTCATAATGTAAAGTAGAATAGAGAAGAGTATGTCATAAAATTAGGTGGGTTTACTCAAGCGCTAAAAGAAATGAGTCTTTAAGATAATATGCGATCTGATAGTGAATTGAACAATTAAATTAAAATTTTGAACTAGAGTTGAAGTGAAATTTGAGATCCGTGCAGCAATGTTTGGGAAATTTCCTGTCGTCACGGGTGTGAAAACGTGCAGCTAGGGAGTCAGGTACTAACGTCCCCCACAGACGCTGGTATCTGTCTCTCAGGTTACGCGTTTTCAGGTTTAGAAGATCGAGTATTTTACATTTGACAAATCCGTAACATGACATCATTAGTTACTTGTAATTATACAGCACAAACCAACAAAATGCACAATGTTCTAAATTAATATTTAATTTTAATTTCTGTTTTCTCCCACATTCTTACAGCAATGCAGGTAAAACATACCATACTGCATACACAAATGTCTCCCCGAGGATGAACCCAAGAGGTTCGAAACATGGAGGAGACAAGAGAAATTAAAATTAAGTATTAATTTAAAAAATTGTGAATTTCTTTGGTTTGTATGATATAAATATATCACAATGCACTGTACAGAAACATAAAAAAATCTTTACCTATGTTTATTTAATAAATTTTACAATATATGTCAAAGACCAAAGTACAAAATGTCCGCAGAAAATTGGAGATAAAGAAATCTACAATCGAAAAGGCTAAGAAAGATATAGTTGTGTTTCAGAACAGCAATGCAGGAATGTAGGGTAAGCTTAAGAAAATAAATGAAAATAAAGAATACGAAGTACAGAACCATAATTTTGTATGTTTTTTTATGGGTGTGAAACATGGTCGCTCAAATTGAGGTAAGAACGTAGGCTGAGGGTATTTGAGAATACGGTGTTGAGGAGAATAATTGTGTCTAAGAGGGACGAGGTAACAAGGGAGTGAATAAAACAATAATGAGAAGCTTAATGATCTGTACACTTCACCAAATATTATTCGGGTGATCAAACCACGAAGAATGAGACGGGCGGAGCACGTAGCACATATGGGGGAGATAAGAAGTGCGTCCAGGTTTAGGTGGAAAAACCTGAGGGAAAGAGACAACTTGCAACACCCAAGATTAGATGGGAATATAATATTAAAATGGATCCTCAGGAAGTGAGATGGGGACATGGACTAGACTGACTCAAAACAGCGACAAGTGGCGGGCTGTTGTGAATGCGGTAATGAACCTACGGTTTCCATAAAATGCAATGAACTGAGTAGCTTAGAACCTATTAGTTCCTGAAGAAGGATTCTGCACCCTGAATTTAGTTAGTTAGTTAGTTGGTTGGGTAGTGGTTAGTTATGGACGTACATAAGACTTTAAAGGACGATCTCAGTGTCCGCGCGGTGTAAGGTATATATCTGCCGCCACTCTCCTGTTCAGATTGTGGGTTCGAATCCCGCTGTGGTCATAGTTGTTCGTTGTGTTATTGTGTCCGGACAGGTAGAAGTCTTGCGACGAGCTGGTCACTCACGTAAAGGAGCCTTACAGCCTGTTGTGCGTCGTTGTACGTTATCTAGAAACCTTAAGAATGAGGCCACGGGTCGGTGTTGAGTCGCAGCCCCACAAGAAAATAGGTGACTTAAAGTTTAGATGTAGAAATGAGAGAAAAATGCTACTATAGAATACTGTATCCAGCAAGCTGCGACATATTCCTTTCATTTCAACCCAAACCCCGCAACAAAATACACGCTACTCTCTGCTTGCAGGAAGGTGTTTAAGAACCGGCAAAAACAGTAGAACTACAAGATTTACATTTCCAAATTGCACATTCATTAGTCAAATTGTTCATCGCATTTATGTAAATAAATGTTTCTCATTGAGTCACTTTCCATCTCTTTTTAAGTGTAATGACACTTTTTTTTACTGTTTTTACTCCTGGCTGAAAATGTATGCAATTAGCGGTTCTCCGAACATAACTTTGTGAGAGCTAGATTGAAGGGCCCCTTCCCTCTCTTCAACGAGAGAGATGTCTACATCGCTGGGTTGCAGAGTTTCAATTTGTGATTTTTAATTAAGTCTTCCTATGGCTGTGTTCGCATCCTTCTAAACCGCAACTTCGGCGATTTCGTTCGGTACGAGGGCACAGCAAGAGGAGCGAATCTACGGAGAGAAGAATAGAGAGAGAAGTTGGAACCTGGAAGTTGGTATGGCTAGTGAAAAGAAGGAGTGTTTGCAGCGAAAGTCGAGGGGGATTTTACCACCCTTCTTACTCGCTTCTCATTCTTTCCATCTCTGGAAATTAATGAGGACTTTTCTTCACTTCTTTATGTATTCTTTTTCATAATCCTGCTTGCTGTCTTCCTTTGGTGTCTTATTTTCTTTTCGTCACTCCCTTTATTCTTTCACTTTCTCACCTTATTCCCTTAATTCTCCCGCATTGCTTCTCGTTTCTTTCTTTCTTTCCGCCCCCTTATTTTAACGGGAAGGAAAGATGGAAAGTGTCAAGCCACATAATACGCATACACAGAGATGCATAGATCTCTATTTTCTGTTCTAAGAAAGTAAGCCTGGTTCACGTATTACGAGGAGAAAAGAAGTTGCCTTTCTTTGACCGGTTATTTAAAATTTCTTTTTGTTTACCTTTACGTGGAAAACAACAACAGTATTTTGCAGGTGTTTCTTAATTACGAGTTTATAATTATATATTCTTCAAAGTTCAATGAAAATAATTCCAGCGGAAATGACGTATTGAAACTCTCAAATACAACTACGTGCCGAAAATATGAGGTAAACAGTGAATTTAAACTGTAACGAAGTAATTTTCTTGACGTGAGATTCAGGTAAAGACAACATTGATAAGGCTAAAATGATAATTACACTCAGAACAAAATTGATCTCTTATTCAATATCTAACACTTTAATGGACCCTCTCTGAATCTGTCCCTTGAATTACCAGCTAGACAAGCTTCGTTTATTTGGCCCGTTCTCATAAAAAGCGAAATGCTGTAAGTTTAATTGTTTTATACAGGACACCTTTTACAGTTTAGTACGTTTTAATGTTGTTTTATACATCCACAATGAGACGTAAGTTCAGTTTGTTTTAAAGTAAACATTCTGTATAGTCAAATTTTCACACTGCGGTCGGTCTCAAGAACTCACAACTCGTCTTCCAGCTCTCAGCACATACTATGTGAATGTTTCATAATCCACTTATTTTCATCCAGGCGTTACGCCTACTTCCAGCATTCTTTTCTCTCTCTCTCTCTCTCCCTGTCATATTATTCCGATTTGCCATATTCTTCCCTTTTATTCTTTCAGTTCACATTTCTTTTCTCCTGCCGTCTGAAATCTAAGAGGAAAATCAGGCCCCAGCTTCCCTTATTCTGCTGCGGATGCTGTAAAACCATGGGGAGGGGGTTTTGCAATGGTGGGCAGCCTTAGATATAGATATTATGTAAATTGAGATACTGTCATAGAACTGGAAAACTGAGCAGGACTTGGAAGAGCCCTGTCTCCTGTAACGTTACTTTATGTAGTTCCCTACGCATGTATCAATGTTAAATAAAAAAAAACTTCTACCTCCGTCTACAGGATAGTAACTTTTCTCCGAAATGTTGATACTTCTCTACCAAAATACACGGCGTCGCGTACCGGAAGGCGGGAGTCTTCATCGTTGTAGCCACGAGAACCTTAAATTTCGAAAGAGCACGCTATTATTTCGCAGTGCATTGGTATTTTTTAATTAATGTGAAGGCCATTGAACTCGATAAGATAATATTAAAGTGTTTGTTAGTGTAAAATCAGACCACAGCTGCGCTCACATGCCCCACCATTAAAGTTATGTAAAGGTTTTTCTTACAAATTCCTTCCGATGGAGTGTCACTGGAAATTTTATTGAACATTATTGTATCGGACATAAAGTGTGGAAAATTAAATTTTTTTCCCCCTCGGGAATGATTTGACATATTTTAGTTCTATATCCGTAATAAATTCATTCATTTCTCCACTCATTCATTCACATTCACATCCATCCATGTATACATTTTTATACAGAACCAAAACATCACAGTTTTAGGCGGGTTTTAATCACTGTGGAGCGCCTAATGATATCGCTATGTCTGTCCGTCTGTCTGCACGAACATATTAACCCGAACGCTGTTGAGTGTACTTTTGTGAAAGTTGGGGAATTATACAACAATCGTAGGACAGTTTCAGTTCTGATTTATACGGCATAATTTTGACGAAAGCTTTACAGGAAGTTCTAAATTCGTTTGTGCCCACATAAACAATTTTGCCCCTGTTGTGTTAGCATGAGCCATTCCTGTGACCGTCGGATTTACGGTACAATACGGCGAAGCCACAACACCTGCAGGGGAACGAGGGTTCACACTATTTGCTGGTTGCTTACCTACGTTACTTAGTTGTTAGTACTGTAACCTAATTTCGTTTTATTTCCGGACACGGGGCCAGATATAGGGTAAACGAAATATTAATAGCCAATAATTATATGAAAATTGCTTGAGAATTTGGAGTTGATGCTTCAATGCATTTGTTTTTATGTTTGCAACTACAGTATTCTTTCAGTTGTTATAAACTAATTGACTAATAAACTAACTAAACAACTAACTAATTAACTACATGAACAGAACCCTTCCTGAGAAGGTAACACGTCCTCAGGTAGACATAAAATTCTCCGCATCTTATGACAGCCTATGGCTCATAACGCTTTCACAGGAGCCTGTAACCTGCCTCTAGTCTGCGCCAGAACCATCCTGTCCAGGCTTCCCCATACCACTTCTTGAAGTTCAATTTTAATACTATTCTCCCACCTACGCCTAGGTTTCCAAGTGATCTCTTTCCATCAAATGTCCCAACCAAAACCCTGTACGTACCTATCATGTCCTTCATATGTGCCACATGCTCCGACTATTACATTTTTTTGTGGAGAGAAGTAGCCCTACAGAACATGAAGCTTCTCCTTAACGCAACTTTCTCCAGTCTTCTGTTACGTCATTTCTCTTACGGCCAAATATTTTCGTCAATACCCTATTCTGGAACACCTTCAGCTTATGTACTTCCCTAAATGTGAGAGAATGAGTCTCACACCTTTACAAAACAACAGGCAAATTTCAGTTCTGTGTATCTTGATCTTTATATTTTTGTATATTAAACTGGAAGAAAAAGCTGAGGGTGTTTGAGAACATGGTGTTGAGGAGAATATTTGGACCTAGGAGGGATGAGGTAACGGGGGAATGGAGGAGACTGCATAACGAGGAGCTAAGTGATCTGTACTCCTCACCCAAT
>Ga0123354_10002496_pt1 | contig 24386 bp, 10 predicted proteins | sample TergutLab28metaG_2_FD_97872 | JGI IMG/M metagenome (GOLD analysis project Ga0123354, IMG submission 97872) | Labiotermes labralis P4 segment gut microbial communities from Petit-Saut dam, French Guiana - Lab288 P4 | ecosystem: Host-associated > Arthropoda: Insects > Digestive system > Gut ... | reverse complement strand
TCTTTTTTTCCCTTCCCCTTATCAACCACTACCACACTTTTTTTTTTTTTTTTTTTTGTTTTTTTGTTCCCCCCCCCCCCCCCCCCCCCCATTATATTAACATCATCAGCACATACCAAAAGCTGATGTGTACCATTTCATTTCAAGCCATTCTTGATAGGAAACATGCCAGACAAATGTTTGCCTACCCTGTCTCTGCTATAGTTTTCATTCAGACACATTTTTACTAGCCTTACCAATTTCATGGAAATACCAAATACACTGAGAATATTATACAAGACCATTTTCCTATCTGAATCATAGGCTTTCTTGAAGCCTATAAATAGTTAATGCACTGCTTTGTTCTATTCCCACCTTTTCTCAAGTATTTAACAAATGCAGAATATATGATCAATAGTTGACCTATTGCATTTAAATCTACACTGATGATAGCCATTAAAGTCTTCTGCATGTGGAGTTTACATTGACAGCAGGATGTTGGATAAAATTTTCTATGTAGTTGACAAAAGTGACATACTTCTGTGATTACTGCAATCTGTTTCTTTACCCTTCTCAGAATTAAGTATAATTATCAACTTCTTCCACTCCACAGGCAATTCCTTCTTATTCCAAATAGAATTAACAAGTTTGTGGATCTCAAATTGAGTTGTTCTACGCCCTGATTTAATCAACTCTGATGGGATTTGACTATTACCTGGTGATTTGTGTCTTTTCATCTTTTGAATAGCTATCTCATCATCAGAGGGCTCAGGCACTAGTGGCTCTGCTGTATGTATTTTTGTTTGCCTAACATCATTAACCCTATGTGCATTCAATAGCTGAGATAAATAGTTCCTCCACTTAGTCAAAATACTTTGGGTGTCTGTAATCAAATTCTCTTTCTCATCTTTTACTATATTAGTTCTGGGCTGTAAACCTTCTTAAAGTCATTGATGCCCCTATACAAGTCTCTGATATTTTTAATCTTACTGTTAGTTTCAAGTTCATCAATTTTAGCTTTCAGATATTCCTTCTTTTCTTTTCCTGATATGTCTGCTAGCTTCACATCTTACGTTGTTTAGTTTATACATTGAAATTGTATGGATCATGTAACCACTGCATTTTAGCCTGCTTCTTTTGATCTAGATAATATAAACTTTCTTCATCAAACTATGATTTATGCTGCTTCCATTCATACAGACCCAGATTCTTTTTAGCTGAGGTTTTGATATTCCCTATAATGTTTACCGAAGCCCTGTTTTTATCCTCACTATCATTTAAGTTCCCCCAGCTGCAAACCTGTTTGAAATCTTTATCTGATACTATCTCATAAACAAATATTCTCCTCAACACCCTATTCTCAAACACCCTCAACCTACAATTGTCCCTCACTGTCAGTGACCAAGTTTCACACCCATACAAAACAACTGGCAAAATTATAGTTCTGTATATCTTCATCTTTAAATTTTTGGATAGCAAACTGGAAGACAAAAGATTCTGCATTGAATAATAACAAGCATTCCCTGACTTCAATCTGCTCTTACTTTCTTCCTGAATAGAATTTTGATTTGTTAAAGTTGTTCCCAAATATTTGAACTCTTCCACCCTTTCAAAGGAACTATTACACTTATCAACAGTCAAAAACTAGCATTGATGAAATAAGTCTTTTATGGCTATTTTGTGGGTGCTGAACACGAATATGATATTAGGAGTTGTTGTTTAGCTCTTGTTTCAAAGATACAGGAGGCTACATTCATGTACAGTGTGTTCTGATTTCAAATCAGGGTTTGAGTCATAAATGACAATCAGGGGTGACTAACACTGTGACTAGTGTACATGATTAGGCCATCTTTCACAGGTGACTAACGCTGTGACTAGTGTAAGGTCACATGATAAGGTTGTTGCATCAGCCGCCAGACAGTGCCTCAGTTTCAGTCTGTACAAGTGCAGGCGTAAGACAGGATGTCTCAATCTTGTGCGAACAGTGTGGAGCTATTCTGTTATGTGTGTGGGGAAGTGATGTTAGCGTCACAGAGGCGTTCTATAACGCATCTGTTCAAGAAAGCCTACCATCTGTACGTTGGGTGTAAAATGGGTGACCAAGACAAGAAGTTGGCCCCACACATTGTGTGTCGATCGTGTGCAATACATCTTGGAGGCTGGATAAATTTGTCATCCTTCACTATGTTAGTTCTAGGCTGGTAACACTTCTTAAAGTCATTGATTCCCCTAAACAAGTCCCTAATACTCAATTATTACACCAACCACTGCACATATATAAAATTTACACATTAAAACATTAAAAATGCTCTGACATGTTTCAGTCCTAAGACCATCCTCAGGGAGCTATATCTTCCTTGCTAAAGTCACACCAGAAATAGTCACATATTAATTTTGTTTTAATGTGTAAATTTTATATATGTGCAGTGGTTGGTGTAATTATTGAGTAATTCGACAACAATCACGGTGTAACAATGAAAATAGGTAATGCCCAACAAGCAAGAATCAACAACAACTGTAAAAACACCAAGCTAAAGTTACTGAAGGCAAATGCAGCAATATGGTTTAACAAGATGTGCAGAGCAAAACAGCTGAAGCCAAACTACATCAACATCAGGATTAATGGACAAACTCCACAGGACAAAAAAACAACAGCAAAGTACAATGAAATTAATATGTGACTATTTCTAGTGTGACTTTAGCAAGGAAGATATAGCTCTCTGAGGATGGTCTTAGGACCGAAACATGTGAAAGCTTTTTTAACGTTTTAATGTGTAAATTTTATATATGTGCAGTGGTTGGTGTAATAACCCTTAGCCGTGGAACGACATATATTTATATGTTGCGCAGTGAGCCCTTTAAATAGCCGAACAGCCACTAAAGTGGCCAGGGGGGTGGGGATTTAATTCCGGCGTCAAAGGGATAATTGAGTAACTCGAAAACATGCACGGTTTAACAATGAAAATAAGTTCCTAATGTTTTTGATCTTACTGTTAGTTTCAAGTTCTTCAATTTTGGCTTTCATATATGCCTTCTTTTTGTTCCTGGAATGTCTTCTGGCATCACATCTTACATTGTTCCAATTATCTACATTGCTTTGGCTTGGGTCATGTATCCACTGCATTTTAGCCTGCTTCCTTTGATCTAAAAAACCTAAACATTCGTCAAACCATGGTTTATGCTGCTTCAGTTCTTGCAGACTTAGACTCTCTTCAGCTGAGGTTTTGATGTACTCTTTCATTGTCTTCCAAGCCCTGTTTATGTTCTTATTATCACTTAAATTCTCCAAAGCTGCAAACCTATTTGGAACCTCAATCTGGTACTGTTTCCTAACCTCCAGTTCATTTAGCTTCCTCAGATTAAATCTTTCCCCATCAGACCTCTGTGCTGCTTGTTTACTTACTGCGAAACTTCATAAATCTAGGACGCTCAAATGCCATCTCCTATCTATCAATATGCGATCAATCTGATTGTGAGTCTTTCCATCAGGAGAGGTCCAGGTGTACTTATGAAGGTTTCGGTGTGGGAATATCATGCTCTTAACAACAACATTTTTTGATGTGGCAAAGTTTACTATTCTAACACCATAATCATTACTATCCTGATGCAGAATCTCATTACCAATTGTTAGTTTGAAAATATTCTCTCTCCCCACTTTTGCACTAAAATCTCCTAATAGAATTTACATATGGTAATTAGAAAAATAACAAAAAAAACATGCTCTAATTCCTCATAAAAACTGTCTTTTGAATCATCACTCTTCTCCTCACTTGGTGCATGCATATTTAGAACAATATTATACCAGTGACCTCTCAGAACTGTATATGACACCCTTTCACTAAGAAACTCCACTCCCTTAACTGCTGATACTATTCTGTGGTGTACAAAGAATCTTGTTCCCAATTGATGATTCTCATTTCCTTTTTCATTGCAAAAATTATAATCCCCTGCTCTTACTGTGCCCTCTCTGTCCCACCTAACCTCCTGCACACCCACTAAATCTAATTTAAATCTAGCCAATTCTCTGGCTGCTGCTGTAAATGAACCTGCCCTATACAGGCTCATAACATTCCAAGTACCGAATCTCATGTCGCTCTTTCATTGCTTAGTTCATACCAAAGTATCGGGCCAGGTCCGAGGCTTTGTCTGTCAATATTTCGTAACAAAATACGTTTTAACAGGGAGGAGTCATTAGCACCTCACCCAAACCCCAAGCTGGAGGACCACCCCTTGTCGGCCGTCTGGGACTGCTTATTCAGTATATTTGCAGCTACCCTCTATATTGGAGGCCGTTCCTCCAACCACAATCTGAGGAAGCGCCGTGCTGTGGTGACAGGGTCCCACTTATCACATGGACATGGCTGGCCTGATCAACCCATATTGATCAGGTGAGAAATAAAATGGCTCAGAGGCTAGGAGTGGTGGGTCCTCTCATAAACACGCGTGGTCTCTCCATAAGGAATGAAGTTCTGCTGTGCAAGTAGCTTATCCTTCCAGCCATCGTATGCAGGCCCCATCTGGATGTCCACTGCTCGCACCCACTTCAGGAAACTGCTGGTGTTTCAATCCAAGTGTCTTAGCTTTGTTAGAAATGCACCTTGGTACATGGTAACGTGCAAATTCATGAGGATTTGGGAATTTTTCTTCAGCACTTGAAAAACTCTGTACTGAAAATATTATATAAATAGGTGAGAGGAATTGAATTTTTAACTACTAACCAGTATCTCTACTGACATAATTTTCAAAAGTCTTTGAAAAGGTTATGTACAATTGACTTCTTGGACACTTAAATGGTAACAATAAATTTATTGAAGAACCCAGTTTGGATTTAGGAAAAATCTAACAATTGAGAAAGCAACTTATGAAGTAATTAAGGAAACTCTTAAGGCTCTTAATGACAAATTAATTGTGGGAGGGATTTAACAAAATCCTGTGATTGTGTTAATCATGATACTGTACTGAACAAATTAAATTTTTATGGAAAAACTGGAAAAGATCATGAAAGGATGAAATCATACCCTAGGAAGAGGCATCAAAGTGTGGAGATAATAAAAATTTCAATTGTAATACATTTTCAGTCTGAGAAGACATGAAACACAGTGTTCCATGAGGATCAATTTTAGGTCCTGTACCTTTTCTTCTCTACATAAAAGATTTATCAAAATCTATTAATGGAAAATTTAAAACAATTTTATTTGCAGATGATACTTGTCTACTACTTACCAATTCTATTCTTTTATATTTCGATAATAATGTAAAGAATGAATTTGAATCCTTAAATAAATAGTTTAAAGCCAATAAACTCTCAATGAATTTTGGTAAAACCCACTTCATGCAATTTACAACTAAAAATAGTCCTCAAATCCATCTGGACATTAGTTATGCTTTCAAAATAATTTTTAAAGCCTATGATACAAAATTTCTTGGATTATATATAGAAAGGACACTGTCTTGGAGAATTAATATTGAACAAATTACACACAAATTAAATGCAGTTTGCTATGCAGTGAGATCAGTTAATTCCTTCATGTCACAGGAAACACTGAAGGTGATTTATTATGCCCCTATTTCATTCCATTATGAACTATGGTTTAATATTTTGGGGGAACTCTTAACATAAAGCAAAAATTTTTAAAGTACAAAAAAATATAATTAGAATTATTAAGGAAGTAGAGACTCAAGCAGAGATTTATTTAAGAATCTAAAAATTATACCTCTTCAAACACAATACATACTACCGCTTCACTTATTTGCCGTTAACAACAACAATTCATTCAAATTAAATTCTGTTGTCTATGGCATAAACACTAGAGAAAAATTTAACTTTTAGCAACCTTCATCAGATTTATCATTATATCAAAAAGGAGTCTATTCATCTGGCATAAAAGTGTTTGACAGTCCCCCACAAAGTATCACAAATTTAAATGATAACCCTGAACAAATTAAATCAGCTCTAAAGAATTATTTATATGCTCATTCTTTATACTGTGTGGAAGAAGACTAATGTAAATAGAGAACCATAAACTAAGCTTAATCAGTTGTAGTATACCAGCTACTACTCTATGTATATAATATTTTTCTGACCTGTTCTATATCCAAAGTATTAAACTTTTTTGGATGCATGGAATGTAAATAAATTCAATTCAATTCAACATTTCATTAATGTGCAGCATACACAGATGACTCTGAATATTGTAGCTGAAGAAACAGGTACACTGTCAGGCCTTACATGGCATTGTATATACTGTAATCTATCATTTGATGCTGACTTTCCAAAATCAGTATCAAAACCAACAAATGTCAATATCAACAGATATTTTAAGCTACACATCATATAGCAGATGCTCAGATGGTAAACACATAAAAATATTGTTAGCATATACTCTTCATAGGAGCTTGGGTAGCAGGCTATGGGCAGGACAAACCAGGGTTCAAATCACAGTAGAAATAAAATATTCTTTTCTCCAAAACATCCAGATTGGTTCTGGTCCCCACCCAGACTCCTATCCCATCAATACTGCGGGCTGTTTCCCCACAGGCAAATTGGGCAGGCATGGGGTTTGCTGCTCACCTCAAAGTAGTGCACAGGTTAAGAATGAGTGGAGGAGCTGAACCTCCACATCTCAACCTTATATAACTTCATAGCACATGGAGGGAAAATGTACTGAATTTTACTGCTGCTGCATTAGTGGTAAATGAAATCTTCATAAAGATGTCAAGTTTATATTTTCCACCACAGAAGAAAGTTACTCAACTGAAGTTTTACAGATTTTAAAGGCTTGTCACCTTTCATTACCTCAAAATTCCTAAATATTATGCATAAGATTCAAGCATAGAAGTAGTACTGTATAGTTCACATTCATAAGCGAATACAAATGAAAGTAACTTAAATGTAAGAGGAGCCATAAAATACAAATACCGTTAATTCATTGATTCATATCAAATGTAAGAATGGTATTATTATGATTTCAATTAATATACAATGCATATAAATTGTCCAAATGATTATTTTCGTAATATCCAGAGCCTAAAAACATGTAGTTCATGAGCACCATGACCATAATTATTTGTAGAAGAGTGCTAGACAAGCTATGTTTTGGACTGTTAAAATTACTAAAAACAAAATATTGTTTCACACTTGTTAACTTTGCTTTTAATTTCAAGGTTTCTTTCTGTAGGCAGCACTTTTCTTTCCTTTGTAGACGAAGCTACTGGAGACGTATTTCTCAGCATCTTCACTTCCTGGGGGATGAAGCCTCATCTGGAAAATGATACCAAAATGCATATTTGGTACATGAAATTTCATTTCAGTTATTCAAATTAACCCAACCTGGTACAATTAACAATCATTAATTATACCAAGCTTTCCAATCATTATGTCTTCACTTTGAAGAAAATGCACTTTTGTTCTCTTTAATTGCATTGATACCTTTATAGCGCATTTTTTCTTTTTCTGACAGTTTTAAATATTTTTCATGTAAGAGTCTAGAAAAAATTCAATTTATTTCTGTTCCTTCCACCCCCTCCCCAGCAGAAAAAAAATTCTTAACAGATGAAAAACTCAGTCTCAATAACATGGGAGTTTCTAATAAAATTGTGTCATATATGTCAAATACAGTATGAATTCAGTACTAATAATCATATTTTTATTCACACAACAAAAATTGTCTATACAATACCAGCTACCATTTGTGTGCATTTATAATTTCACATGTAAATAGTAATTCTTTTGAGAAACATTGAAATAAAGAGAAACTTAAGCAAGCACATTTTGCATCAGAATCTGCACCATGATTATTAATGACAACAGATACAGACATACAACTGGAGTTATTAAAGCAAATTTAATGAAGTCTGATTACTTGCAAATATCTGTGATCAAGTAAATTGTGATATAACTTAAGCCACATGCTACTGTAATCTATTCACTTTACCTGGTACTAAATTTGCTTTTTCCACATGTATCCAACTTTAGAATTTGGACGAAATATACTAGTAAAAATTATGGTGAAGGGATTAAATTACAGCTGCCCATTAAGAAAAAGGACTAAATAATGTGATACCATAGCTGGATAATATAACAGTAATAACCTTGAATAAACCTTCATTTCAGGAGCAATGCAGAAGTTTCCATTATGTCATATAATCATTTGAACAAATGAACTCCCCTTGTACATTGCACTGGTATCTAATACACAGAATGCAGGTGGTGGTGGTGACATGTGATTGTTATGAATCAGGAAGAAGTGCAAGGTTTAGGCACACAGTATTGAGGACAGTAATAAAGTTCCATTTGTTTGCAGGGAAAACACCATATGAGTATCACTCACACAAAGGAAGACTTCATGGTATAAACGGTAGGTGGAAGTATGCAGTAGAGTAACAAAACTACCATTGATCTGACCACATGGAAACACAATGACAACATTTTATGTCAGTCAGCTGTAATGGAAGTAATATTTTTTGCTTCAAGCTGAGTATTATTTTAATCTGTATTGAACATCCAGCAAAGCGGAAACACAATGAAAAACTGATTCCACTTGTTGAACAATGATCAACACCCATGCACATGTTGCCATTACCACCTATCTCTAGCTTGGCAAAGGAAGAGGGGCATATTCCTTGGTTATATTTTGACAGTAAATAAATCATGGATGCATTTATTTGACCCAAAATTGAAGCAACAGAATGATTAGTCATGGTCTTCTAACTCTCCACACAAGGAGATTGCACAGTGCAATTTGTGGGGCTCTGAAAGTGATGTGTGTCTTGTCCTTTGCGTATTAGATACTTGATTTATCATGCCATATCAACTTGTGTCATCACAGTCAAACATAATATGGGGCACTATTACATGGTAAGTTTCAGACTGTTCTGTATCAGAATGTATGTGGCATTGTTAATTAATTAACTAATAGATTTTCTGAGGAAGAGAGGATAACAAGTGGATCATCATCCTGTGCTTAGAATGCAACACTGGTGTCATTGGAGGATTTGTGGGTGTCAAAAATGCCAGAGTTGTGATTTGAAGTAAGCAGCTACACAAAGCATATCAGTAAAACGCATTACTGATTACTGATGTGTCCAAGTATGAAATAAAAATGTAATATCCACAGGACATAATTCCTTTGACGATTTCACTTTTTTATTATCCCTATAAATTTTCGCCATATCTTAGTATTAGATCTAGAGATGATCGTGTTGGTGTGTAATGTGTTGATGGTCAGCTGTTTTTCTCAGCGTCAGCTCACATCTCACATAGAACACAGCCTGCCTCAAGGATTATTTTTAGATTTTAGCAGTTTGTTTGGCTTCACCTTGTACCACACACAGAACATAAATGTGCCCCATTACTAATTATAGATCAACCCAATCTTCAGCATCAGTCTATACCTCACAGAAAGCACAGTGTTTCCATTATAAAGACCAATCATGGAAATGTTCATAGGTCTTCATATAAAGTGCTTCTTATTTTGGTAAAATTTTAAGCCAACTTGAATTTGTGAAACAATTTTTAATTAAAATCACAAACATAAATTTAATGAAAAACTGTCCACTGGGAGTCAGGTTTGTCCAAGCAGAGAGGCAAACAGACAGATAAGACAAAGATAATAGTTGCTTTTGCAATGTTGTTTATGTGCCTAAAAATAGTCTAAGTGTATGTAAGTATGTATGATGCTTTTTTGTAACCTAATCACCAAATAAAGTGTTTTTGCAATCTATTTACCAAATAAAACAATATTTCCATATGTAATTATGTAGACTACTGAAATTTTGAAGACAGTATTAATACAGATCTTGAAAAGTGACTGTCCTTGACTTCTGCTTGGAAGAATTATGATTTTAATCTGTACACAATCATTGCATTCAAGCATAGATATGGATTCTAACCTAACAAGAACATAAACAGAGCTGCAAGACAGCAGTAAAAACACACACACTATAAGGAATATCAGCAGGTGTTTCTATACAATTTGTTAACCAAAACTAACTCTGACCATATTGAATGGAGAGACTCTATCAATTATTTTATTAATAAAAACTGCATTACTTGTGTGTGAGATGTTAGTTTTTATGAGTAGTTCAAGTCACATTTTTTTATAAAGTGATATTTATTACAATTTAAAATATTTTATAGCAAATATACATTTACAAGTCAGGGTTATGTGGAGGTGTGTGGTCAGTTTCTCTCTCCAGCTACTTGACCCACTGCAGAAAGATCCTCTGGCACCCCCTAAACAAGACCTTTCAGAGGGAAATCACAGCCCTTTTGGAAATAATAGCAACAAAAACATCCTGCCACTAATTGGATGCAGTTGAACCCACAGCTAATCACTTTGATGAATGTACTATCATGGCTTCTCTTTATAAATTTTACTGTTTCTTTCAGAGGTGAAAAATAAAAAATAAAGCCAATAATGTATTCTAGAGGTTAAAAGTAGACTTGGAGAGACCAGTTTGGACACATGATAATGTTTTGTGTTCTTCCTCAAGAGTGGCATATTAATATTAAAGTAATTTAAATGAATGAGAAAATATATACACGAGGATGAAAATGAACAAGTCAGAGAAATGATACAATTTAAAAATATGGTTACTTAAATTATACACCACACAAATAGACAATGGAATTTAAAAATTTTGAAACAACACACCCACTGATAATCCAATTAAAAGTGAATATGATAAAAAGCAGGAAATGTACTACTAAATAAAGTTAGCACAGAACAAAACAGGAGACAACAATGTGCAGCAAATGAAGACAGCAGAAAACATCAGGTACAATGACAGATATACAGGTGAAGAAAGCTGAAAATGTACACAACAAAAAAGACAAAATATTTTACAATGCTATACCTAATTACTGTGATACATAGTTTCTTTATTAAGAAACCAATTTAAAACTTCGCAGAACTGAAATCACTTGATGAATCAGCTTCGACGTTCTGCTCTTTCCGGATCCGTTTCTGTGGGGAACAAAACAGGTTAAGCATATTACTTTTGTTAAAAATGTAGAGTATTAGTATTCCTGATTCTTTGAGTCAACGACTATAACATTTTTATGAAACTATTCAGCACATAAAGCAATATAATTGTGACTTTAGGCATTAATTTTTAATATGTGACATCCTTATTTGTGTCATTAATTATTCCTATTCATATATTGGAACATACACAAGGAGCTAATACCTAATTATTATCTTTATTATTGTGTCATCTGTGACTGAAAGTTATACTTGTAACAACTTCTTTAGCAATCTTACATTCTTACATTTGTCAATGAAAATTAATCTGTAACATATCATATTCAGTGTTACGAAAAATAATCTATCCATTACATAGGTGGAGTGAGAAAGTTAAGCGTATTGTATAATATCTGAAGCAAACCATTTTTATGTATACTTCAGAACAGTATACTTATGCATATAATAACAGTGAAGAAAATTTTGCACTGGATTCTTCTTTAAATGTCCAAAATTTTAAAGTAAAATTCTGTAATTTTTTCACATAATATCGCAATGAATGCTTCTGTAAACAATGTTCAAATAGCTCTTCTTAGTACAAGACCTGAAAATGCTACCCATTTGTTTGGTGTATTAGAAAGTAAACAGTTAATAAATTTTCGCTAAATATATATTTGTATACCTGTTTGGAATCCTCAACTTTGTAAGGTGAAGCCTGATATGACATTTATGTAAACACAAAAATTATTTACATGATTCAAGCTTCCACCCTGGTGAAAATGAAATGATGTAGCTATGCAGCGTTGATTGGTAGTTATCAATCAACACTGAATAACGCCCCAGAAGAGCTAAGGCCTCAAGAAATTACTTCTTCATGTTTTAGTATTATAGATATCTCACACAAAAGAATAATTGTGCAAAAATTTAAAACCTGCCATGTTCTGATCTGAATTTTTGTTACCTGTATATCACAAATGAACAGCACATCATCTTTCAAAATCTGTCTCCCTTAACAACTGTAATATACAGTTTAATGTTATGAAAATACAGTGTGGGGCAGATAAACCAGATCATTTCCATTCATTGTGTGGTTGTCCATATATTATATGTTGTGTCATAAAATGTAATCTGTAATTGATGTGTCCAATGTTACGTATGTGACTGAATGGATGAACAAATAAACCAAATCAAATCAAATCAAACCAAACCAAATCATAAGTAAATTTTGTATTGCTGATACAGGAACATAAAGTTACACATTGCTATGTATTATAAGTGATGCACACACAACATGTAGTAAACAACTGCTTTCACGTTTATTGATATTTCTTGCTATGAGTTTGTGCAGGTATGGGAGATTCACAAGTTGAAATTAGAATTGATATTTAGGTAGGTACAATATCATTATGTGTTTATGGAGTCATCTGTTGAAACAGATTCAGTCATTCAAAGATGATGATATCACATTTCATACTACAACAATTTTCAGAGGAAAGTTTTGCAAAGAGTGGTTGATAAGATTCCATGATTTCATGTGCCCTAATTATTACTGTGGGAGTCAACACACTGTGTATCCCAAACACAGCTCACCAAAGTTAGGTTATGTTAACAGATATCTTAAAACTTCACTACACACTTCCAAGTGCCATTCACTGTGAAAGTGAACTGGTCACTGCATGCTATTGTCTACAAAAGAAAGATGTGTGTCTCAAATTTCTTTTACAGCTTTTATATTACATAGTAATATACAAATGTGTGTTCCTTTGTCTATAAAATAGAATTTATAATACGAATGAAAACAGTCCACATTCTCTGTCCCATAATGTGTTACAACCCCCAGGTAACAAATTATTCTGAAAGGCAATTAAACTCTGGTAAGTTTCTTAGGTGACTCACCATGATGCGAAACTTTTCTTTGCAGGCATATTCTGACTCATCAATATCATTGTAACAATCACTCTTGTAGTCAGGTGGGAGTCCGTTTCCACCATATTCACATAATTTGTTTAGAGGTCGAGCTTGAACAATCATTTTGTCAAAACCTGTTGGTTTCCGTTGTGGGCAGTAGAATACATCAGGTGTTTTCTTGTTGAACACAATTGACTTGCGCATCATATCACCTGCACATGTTGCCACCTAGATGAGACCATTTCAATCCACAGTCAAATACACGCTCCTAAATTCAAATAATGAATCAACATATAGTTGGTCTTGTACCTTGTAATGGATCTAAGGAAGGTGAATAGTAAAATAAAAAATAAAAAAATATTTAAACTGCAGTCAGTATTAAATAAGCAAGCAAAATCTGACTTGCCTTGAACTGAGGAAATTAAAAATTTAAAAGTAATTTTACTGGAAAGTGAAAGTTTCCAATCTTTCCTACAGGTTTCATTCATGTGTTACTTCTCATCACACTTCCTCACTAATAATTAGTTAATGAATACTGTGGCAGCATTTTTACCAACATACTACCTTGTTCTGGTCTAGTCCTGCTGGCCACAAATACCTCTCATGGTAGATGCAGACTGCCATTTGAGGAGTGATAGTAAGGCCAAATAAATATTATCCTGTTTTACACCTCGAGGTAGTATGTGCCACCACCACAGAATTTACTAGATTTCTCTGGAGACCAGTGTAGAAAGTTCCACCTATGCACTAGCATGTATAAAGGGGCAAAGATTAGTGGTTCCTAGAGTCTAGCAAATCAAACATTATACTATATATACATATTTATTAAAATTTAAAAAATTGTGCATTTGGAGCATCTGAATATGTCACATCTTATTTTCCCTGACTCTGGATATTCTTCCCACGTTGCTGACCACTGTCTTGTGAATATGTTGATTTACAGAGTCAAGTAGACTGATAAGGAGAAGCTGTACTTTTAGTACAGAAGAGTAGCAAGCTCTTCAGTTAGACACTGTCCCCTAAAATCTAATGAGTCATGCAGCAGCAGCAGCAGCAGCAAGAAGCTCCAGATGTATAGAAGTGCTTCTAAGAATGTGGCAACTGAAAAGGCCTATACATTACCTGTAGAACTATTCACAGTGGGTATAATTCCAAACTAATTATACAAAAGTTTAAAACTGCTTAATTTTCACCCTGGTCTATATATTCTAACACAGAAAGTAATCAGACTTAATGCATGATGTTTTTGGCAGAAGAGTGCATAAGAAGTGATTTTTCAGTGAGAACCAGCTAAACTCCTGTGAAGTAAGGAGAGTGGATGATGATGATGATGATGTTCTCTTGTCTCCTTGCTTAAGTGCCCATACACATTGTGTTCCAAAAGTTGCTTTACCAAGAATAAAATTGTAGTACCACTTATGACACACTGTAATCTGAGTTAAAACAGGTTTAAACCTGTAATATGAGAGTTTGTATGCTTTCTTTTTGTTTTTGTACATTTTAGCAGAGTAACTCTGCATTCTGTACAACTGTTGTAATATAATACTGTTAAAAATTTCTTTGCATGTGCTTCTTGCCTGCGGTACAGAAAATTTTGAAACGTGTTGTATATTGATACAGTAAGCTGACAGCATCCTACTCCTAGTGCTATAAGGTTGGACACAGCAAGTTGAAAAATCTCAGTCTGTGTAGATGATAACTGAAAAATACACAGGCTGAATACAAAGCTTCAGTCACATCTACTGTAAGTACCAACATTTTTATTCTTTTAACGAATTTGTTCTTGATAATTAGTATTTTTTCAAGTCTGATCAAAGTTTCAAATTAAAATATGAGTGTAATAGTAGTAGATATCTTGTTCCTTTTTTTATAAAAAATAATTTTGCTTGCCTGACAACACCTTATTAATACCAAGCACATTAATTTTAATGTTTACTAAATACTTGTAGTACTATTTTTTTCACATATGTCAGCAATATTCAGTACCAGTTAAGTAATAAAGTATAAAAAATCCTAATACTTGATGAAGAACAATATTTTATATTAGTTGCATGAAATTATAAATCAAGTACTTCTAACAAAGATTTTGCTGTCCATTTATAACACAACATATGTGGTAATCAGTATACTAAGCATTATGTGACTTACAATTATTAGCAGCAATCCTAAGGCCAAAGTCCACTGAGCTAGAACAAATAAAACAAAGTATGTAAAATACATAATAATTCTCCAAATTCTTAATAACACACATATTAACTCACTGGCCAACCACAATATTTACAAGCACAACACAGCCAATCCCCCAGTCTTACAGAATTGTCTTTACATTTATATTTTAAATTAAGATAAAATGCAAAGATGGAAGTGACGTTAGTTGGTTTAGTCACAAGAATGGCCATTTTTTTATCACACAGTTTTTGTAATTAAAATGTTACTGATGAAAATCAATTACAAAATTTTGACCCTGACTGCGCCATATTCTAGGCTGTTTTTTCATTTCAAACTCTGCTTTTCTCATTGGATCCAGTTTTATTTGTTTGTCTTCACTCAGGTTAACTATACTTTGGGAGACACATACTTCCTTCTGCACATTTACAATTCTTAAAACTTGTCACTCTGAAATTATAATTGCTCTGGAAATAATTGTATGAACTGTGTCTCTTGTGGTGCCTGAAAACACAACCTGCTGTAACTGTTACATGTACAAGCCAAAAGCAGATGCCAGAATTATTAACTGCAGTGTTCATTAATGACATTACTATGCACTTCAGTCACCTGCACTCACCAAAGGTGCACGTAATATTTGGGGGTAGTGACATCTGAACGGTGGGATGAAGTTGCAGAATTACAGTTCCATAAAAACATACATACGAAACTGCTGTTTTTCAGAGTGCAGTGTTTGTGTGTGTGTGTGTGTGTGGAGGGGGAGATGTACCTGAAGGTCATGCTGAAGCAGTAAGTGAAAGGAGAAAACCTTGGGTAATAATATCCTACAAAACAAAGAAACATAACGTGCAATTCCACAGGGATTAATCTGATTGGAGAAACTAACAGCCATCCAGCTATTTAAGAAATATAACTGCTCATTCAGGTTCAATTTTTCATCATCATCGTCATCATTATCCTTCTCCTTTGGTCATTGGCCAGGATTCTGCCCCACTTCAGATCCAATCAAAAAGGGCAAATCTGTGTTCATGAAAGATAGTCCCTGGTACCAATCCTAGCCCACTGCATCCAGTCTGCATCATCACACTCCATATCTTTCAGGTTCATTTTAGTACATTGTATTCCAATCAACGACGGGTTTGTTTGGGTGATTTTTCCCCATCAAATTTTCCAACTAAAATATTGTATGCATCTTTTACATCTCTGTCTCATGATTTGTGCTTCAAAAATTCTATCATTCTTGTTTGAAACATATTTTGATACAAAATAACGTCAAGCACAACCAAGAATGATTACTAATATATATGATAAGGATCTGTTTTATATTAGATGTATTTAACAATAAGACAATTTCTATATCCTTAAGGTTATTGTAACTTAATTTGGATCTATGGAATGTGGAAAATAAATAAATATTAATTAAGACTCTTTTCTTCTGATATGTCACTCAATGCAGTCTGCTGGAAATTTACTGTTATTTTTGAGGAATGATCTGCTTAACCTGCAAGTGGGGCAATACATTCCTCTGATGTGTTTTTACATTTCTACCAGACTATGTGGTGAAAAAGGTAAATTTCACCCTATAAGATGCCTTGAAGGCCCAGAGGGGGAGTAGAAGTATAACTCTGCTTTTTCTTTAACCTTGGTGCTAGATGGGAATGGATAGTTAACCCCATGCCCAGACTGCTTTACCCCCAGGAATACCCGGTACTCATTGTGTAAAAGGCTGGGTGGACCCCAAGGCCGATTTAGACGGGTATGGAAAATCTCGCCCCACCAGTATTCGCTCCCCGGATCCTCCAGTCCATAGCGAGTTGCTATACCAACTATGCTACCACAGTCCAGACTACACGGTGGTATATCCTAAGTTACAAAGCTTATCATAATATAATTTTTTTCTAGCCTCCTGTTACTTCCTGCCCTTAGGGAACTCAAAGCACACCAAATATGATATTTGATTGCAAACTTTTATTTATGGAATGATTTGCTTAATTTGTGATTGGAAATTCTGAGAAGTGTTGAATGTCTCCTTGCACTGTGGTTATGCTATCTGTATTTTATATTGCTATTTTAAAATACTTACAAGAAAACCTGAAAATAATGAACTTGGTAGAAACATCTTTCAATTTATTTTCTGTTAGGATGAGAAACAAAAACTACAATGCTTAGCCCTAATAAAGGTAATGCAATTGAATTATGCAAACAGTGCCATACGTGCAATTTACACAACATTACAGAAGAAAATAACTGTGGGTAACTGCAATAGCGACACATTTTTTTTGAAAGGTCACAAAATTATCTTCTTTCATCAAGTTGCATCATTCACGTTTATGTCACCTATGGAAGCAAATAGTGACGGTAAACTGATGACGGCGTGATGAGGTCATTGAAAGTGTCGTGTTTATTTTTCTCTGAATCATGCCTGTTTGAAAGAACGTGGTATTTTCTGTTACGTACGAGTTTTCACAAATCTAATCAAACATTAGGCTACTCAAGCCCTCGCTTTCTCTGTGATGTAACTAGAGATTACCCAATAAAATACGTCGAATTACACTTTGATTCCACGTTTTTGAAGAAGATGAATTCTGTATAAAACTTCAAATCGCAGGTGAGGCTAAAAACTTTAATACTAATATACATTCTACATGCAATCGTCTTATACAAAAGAGTTTATCTCCAACTAATTGCACAATATTTAGTTATGCTCCTACATGTTTCGGCTACAAAATGCAGCCATCCTCAGGGAGCTACAGTGTTGACGACATACAAGGCGTGTTATGCAACTTGGCAGTCGTAAATGGCAAATTATACATGTAAGGTCGTTCCATAACTAGGTAACATCCCAGAAGAACCAAGATCTCATTTACGTCGCGGTGGAAGCCTGAAATCACACACAGTCCCCTGCAAAGTTGCGAAAAAATGCAAGTGACCCCTTAACATCCGAAAATCAACTTCGTCCATGAGACGAACTCGTCCTCCTCAAGACATGACTTTGTGAGACACAATTATTACAAGTGGCGCACCCTTTACACGAGGGGTGCGCTTTTGTGCGGTTCGCGGTACCTGCTAACGAAGGAAATTCGAGAGAAGAACAGCCCTGATACATTACATGTTTGTGGTATCTTTGATTCACTTGTTCTGAAACAGGGTTGTCCGTTAATCTTCACGTAAATAACGTCCATGCTGTATCGGTTTGAGAGTATCAATAACTTACGAGTGCATACAATACGGTATGTTTGGTAAGAATAAAAGCAGGGAGACAAATTTATAAGCTCTGTCCTTTTATTTACCACCTGTCGTGCAGTACACTGTGTTTCTTCACTCACATGTTAGTTCTTTATGTTACGTGTTTCGCTGTTTATTAACACCATCTTCAGGGAGCTTCAATCAAACGATGGTTCCTTCACAACACATCAAATATTAAAGCGCAATTAGTAGCTGTCTGTTAAGAACTGAATCTTTCTGTTGGAACGTATAAATAGCAAAAGGTTGAAAGCTAATAGTGAAGATCACAGGCTTTAACACCATGCACTTCTTCAGTCGTAAAAATTTGGAGTGGTAAAACAAGGTGATGTTTAAAATACTTAAAATCTCGCGGACCATCGATGTTAAAATCTAGGCGCGTGTGGAATGTAAGATGGCATCTATTTTAGTGTCATCCTTGCCACTTTTAACTTGGAAATGGAAAAGATCCCTAATTGGGTGTAGTTACGGCAGTATTTTTTGTGTGGTTATCACCTCACTTATGCATCAGGTGCGTTGGCACGTTATGTACAAAATTAAAATCAAGAGCAGCTTGTTTCCTTCGTATGTGTGTTGTATGTCTAAGCTAAAATGAAATGCTGACAGCGAATAAAGTGTGAACATTAGAATTTTTAGCATATCAGAGGGCATAGCTCAGCACATGGTGATTAGGCTACAGGCGGGACGACGGAGATATCGTGGTTCGATTCTCTGCAGAGGAAGAGATTTTTCCTCCTTCAAACAGTCCAGAATAAATATGGAATCCACTCTTCTACTCAATGGATAAAGGGGACTGTTACTCTGGTTTAAAATCGGCCAAAGCTTAAAGCTGCCTCAGACAGGTGCTGATATTAAAAATTCGTTGAGCTATACCTACTATCCGTCATATGACGTCACGACAAGGTGATCAGTTAGGCGCAGGGTCGATTTTATTTTTTTACTTTTATTCTTACCCGCGTGGCATTTCATTGCCAATACAGCAAGGACTACCTTGTGCTCATAAAATGTACGGTGTCCGTGTGTTCATATTCTGCAGTTTCTTGCTTTCTTTCATTGTACGGTAATGGTTAGGGTTTAAAGTTAGTTCATTACTGTATTTATATGGCAGTTTGTGGCCCTGGCAGGTAGGAGCAAAGTGACGCACATATGCACAACCTTGGGATTTATGCATTTAACAATTCATTAAATCAAACAAGAAAAGTGTACAAGAAAAAACCATGTTTCATACTACACCTTCAGTTGTAGACTTGGGATTAATTAAGGATTTTAATTATATGAAAAATATGTTACCATCTTGTCCAGTTTTGAGCATTAATATTTTTTTCACTGAAATTTTAAATACTATGAACCATCTTACGTACATATCTACCAGATTTCACGGCGTTACACCCCGTAATCCTCATTAAACCAAGAATCGAATCTAAATTCTAGTAGTGTAATTTTTACCATAAATGTGGTGTAATTGTTACATCGCTGCAAGTCGGTATTGATAACCTCATCCCTGAAAACGCGGTGCACTAAGTCTGAGATCAACAATAAAGCGGGAGAAATTTTATGCTCAGAAATATTCCTCTTAAATCTGTAGGCACTAAAAAAATCACATGAATATATATACTCATTCTTTAAGGAAATCTGAAAATAAAAAATATACATGCGATTATGAGATTATGCTACCCTCCTGAAGATGGAATCGACAGATTCTTTCGAAGCGTTGACCTTTTACATTATAGCAGAATGTCATATTATAGATACTAAATTAATCCACAAAATCACGTCTGTTCGAAATAAAAATTATTTTTCTTATGGAAGGCATGGGATCGACATTTTTTAATGTATTTTGGCTTTACTTATTTGTTTACTCTGAACAGCATATTATCATCGCGCTTTAGATAAAACTATGTTTTTTTTTCCTAGACTCAACCAAAGAAATATCCATGAAAACCTTAGTTCATACGACATGACAAATTTAATGGGAAAAATTGTTCATATAGTTTTATAATTTCGTGTGTTGTAACCACATAGATGTTATGAGTAATAGAGATACTTCAGATACTTAGATATATTACCGTAGCGGAAACAATTCATCTGCCAGGGAGGCCTATGACCTCTATGGTTTGTACGCAGAGGGGTTTTCACTTTCCAAGTACAGTATTCTAGGCAGATCACGTCACAAGCGTACATACTGTCGCATACTTCATAGTAAGGGAGATAAAGTCTGGATTCAAAACGAAAAAAATACACCCATTAAACACAAAAGTGACATAACGACACCATTTTCATAAAAGGTAACGTTTCAAACTGTGTATATTATGAAGTTGTTACTTGTATTACCCAACATATTTTTAATAAAACTCCCGGATGTAGAAATTTCCAGAATTCTTACATTTTATTACTGCAAGATACAACCATTGAAAATGTTGTTTATAGAGTGTATTAATCTGTTTAGTGTTTTCTGCATTGTAATTCGTATGATGCACACCCTAGCATGTACATTATTTTCAAAATAATTTCATTGTTTATATCCTTTGAGCCACTGCAAACTTTTCTTTTTCGGGTTAAATTGTCATATTGTATGAAGCACGGTTTTCTGTATGAACGTACACAAATAAAAAGGACACAGTAATGAATCTTACCCATTTCGTCTTCTACGCCCGCCTGTCTCAAGGCTCACTCAACCACTGACGCAACACCTCTCTCCAAGAAAGGTATTCCACTACTTTTCCCAGTTAGCATCATGGATGAATACCGTTACCTTGTGGGAGAGGTGCCCGTCTATAAAGACTAAGTTGGGAGTACTGAACATGTAAAACTGATCCTTAAGGTAATATATATTCTATTCAGGCCTCCCACTTTCAGATGAAGAAGCGAATTTGCTAAATACGACGAATAAGAGTGCTAATTACTTTCTGTAAGATGGTTTACAAAAGGGCAGTAGATTTACAATAGTTCACAAGACAGAAATCTGAATAACGTAAATATGTTTCAGTGCTCCACAAAGCAGTTCTCAGTGGGATGGCCTCGTTTCTGTTTACGGACAGTCGACAGCTCAGTAGTAACTGTAGACTGCCTAGTAAGTACAGATAATTAACATGACACTTAAAATAAATTTTGATTCTTGAATGAAATTTGAAGTTCTCACGTCGGTATCTACGCAATTTTCAATTTACTGGAATATGAAGCCGCGTAGTTTGGTAAAGTGAGCTGACCAAATTGCTGACCAAGGCCGAGGAAATGCGTCGCTCTTATTGACGTCATTTTCTATAACAAATTAAAAACTCTCTAGTGTTCCGCAAGTACCTTACTTGGTAGTGATTTGGTCAACACTACACTTTATAATTTTTAATTTTATCTTGTAGTTTCCTTTCCATTTTTGGGCATAATCGGCGCTGGATATACTTTCGGTGTAAATCACCAAAAATAATGTTTTTATTCATGGATGTGCGTAAATATTCTATTTCTCTAAAATAAATTTATGTTCTAAAAAGCGTTATTTAATTTTGCACCCAAAAAAGTATACTTTTACCTGACAGTGGATCTGAAAAAATGGAGATTATTCATAAGGATTCCAAAGATTAAGACAGCTATGTTACACTGACATGACATTAATGCTACATATAAATGACTGCAATAGAATTGTGTTTCTAGGGCCAATAATGTCATGTGCTTCATAGAAATACCTTCACTGTACCTAAACTGATACTGAGGAATAGATATGACCAACTCCCCATAATCTCTTGTCACTAAAGCTTGAATGCTAAAATTTTTCAGTGCAGACATAGGCTGTATCATTTGGGTCTATACACACTAAAAAATCACTCACCCCTGAAGGATTTTCTTTACACAAGTAGCAAATATCAGTGCTCAACCCACTCTTACCTGGATTATTATAAATGACTCAGCATCAGATATTTTGGCAGCACTTGAAAACTGATGTACTTACCTTGTTCTCCTAAAACAGATTCCAATTGATTGGGCCTTGAAAATATTTCACATAAAAATTCAGAAAAAAATGGTTAATGAGAAATAGCTGCAATAAACACTAACCAATATGGTATTGGTGTTCTTTATTTTACATCTATCAACAAAATAATTTAAATACTTCCCCTTCACTTTGTAGATTCAGTAGTGCCAACGATTAACTATATTTAAAACTTTTAAATCTCCTTGCATTTTACACATTCATATCCAATTACATGTTTTGAAAACATGGAAGAAAGGAGGTTTCAGACTCTCTGTTTTTCATTAAAATCTGGTGAGGGTAAATTAATTCTTAGGGAACAAGTCTTCTGTATTATTACGCCATTTCGACATGCAAATAATTACCAACGTTTCAGAGGAGCATAATACCTGCATCTGAAGGGTTGAACATTAAGCTGGAGGTACTACGCACTTCTAAAATGTCAGTGGAAACTTACCAGCCAATACAGCATAATAACCCATGAGACCTGAATCTTCATTACCACTGCTGTTATCAACTGAAATCTCATATTAATTCTGGAATGATGGATGACAAATCAGGAGACACTGATGCTCATCCTTATTTTATTTGCATAAATGTCAAACCAAGCTTTAATCAAATTTTATTTTGTCTACTATAAATTCAAAGAACGACAAAATATATATGAAAACAATTCAGTATAATGGAAATTGTTTGTAATTTGCTTTAAGTATACTAGTCTCTTATTGGAATTCCTGTCTCAGTCTCAATCCAGCTGAGAAAACGTGTAAGCCTGGTGAATGCTGGAGGCCACCCAATTTCACAGCCGAGTGCAATGCCGAAAGAAACCACTCCAATTTGAGTACGTACATTGTCAGAGTCTATGATGACCAACGGACCACCACTGTCACCCTGAAATGACAGTTATAAACATTATGTACAAAACTGTTATATATTGCAACCTTAAGATACAAGTCCACTTGACCTAAGTAATATTGTGAGTCATGACAAGAAGTTTTTATATGTATTACTTACATTGCAGGTGCTCCTCCCTCCACTGCCTGACGTGCAGATATGTCTGTCATTTATTAACCCAAGGTAGAAGGTACTGCATACAAAATTTGTGATTACTGGGCTGTGGACATATCTTAGAACAGGGCTGATAGTTATACCACCTATTTTGGAAAGAAATGCTTAATTTATGTATCACGTATTCTTAGTGATTACTACAAATGTGGTTAGAATAAAGACTGTAACATCTGTTTACTTCATACAAAATATTTCGTTAATAGTGCCATGAAAATTGGACCTAAAACATTTGATTCAATTTCTTGAGTACACTCACCAATATTTTTGGACTTTTCCCCAATTTCTGTGGTTCAGAGTACATAGCATTTTAAAGATTTATTCTACAGCAGAAAACATATTTTTGGGGTTTGGGAAAATTGTATTGAGACAGGGCTTTAACTGCAGGATACAACATGATAAAAGTTCATTTATGTTACAATTTCAAAATCCAAATCAGTTTTGCCTCAACATACAGAAATAAAGAATATCCAGTGTTCTTGCTTGTGACTTATCTTTTCCCAAAGTTACTTTGGATTTCCTTTGCAATACATATGCAGTCATAACAATGATTTTTGTACTTTGAAATCTGTAACAATAAATCAACTATGCTGTGCACCGACCATTAGTTATAAGGATAAGTGTATAGAAGAAGCAGTAAATTTAAAATTTCTTGGTATAAAAATTGACAGTCACCTTAATTGGAGGAACTACATTGATCAAATAATCTCTAAACTAAGCGTAGCATGTTATATGGTTAGACAAATGTATCATATCTGGAATAATGACACTCTGGGATCGATTTACTTTGCTTATTTTCACTCTATTGCGCATTATGGAATAATTCTCTGGGGAAATTCCTCATACAGTAGGAAGTTATTCACTCTGCAGAAGATAATCATCAGAATTATGATGGGGTGCATTCCATAGAACTTCATGTAGAAAGCTATTAAAAAAATTAGAGATTTTAACAGTCCCAAGCCAATATATATATATATATGTACTCATTGATGAGTTTTTTTAATTGGAAATCAGGATAAATTTCTGACTAACTTGTCAGTACATAGTATAAATACAAGAAATAAACACCATCTACATAGACCTATTGCTAACCTGTCTTGTTT
>Ga0123354_10002495_pt1 | contig 24391 bp, 11 predicted proteins | sample TergutLab28metaG_2_FD_97872 | JGI IMG/M metagenome (GOLD analysis project Ga0123354, IMG submission 97872) | Labiotermes labralis P4 segment gut microbial communities from Petit-Saut dam, French Guiana - Lab288 P4 | ecosystem: Host-associated > Arthropoda: Insects > Digestive system > Gut ... | reverse complement strand
TTTTTTTTTTCTTTTATCAAAAAAAAATTTTGGGGGGGGGGGGGGGGGGGGGGGAAGTACGTGAATAAAGTTTCCATCTGCATGCATAGATCTGAACCGAAACTCACTTTTAAGGCCTGTCAGAGGACAAGAACAATTCCATGGCATTTGAAATGTTGTGACACAGAAGATAATTCACAAAAAAATCATATGTGAAAATATGTGAACAACCCTATGAACCAGTCAGACGATTGAAATAAATCAATGTTTACATGTATGGAACAATTATCATTACACCTCTACAAACGGCACAGCAAGAAAACATATTCTGCTCTCTGAGGGAAATAAATGCCCCATAAGCTACTGTAATGATGATAGGGTAATCAATGCTGGTGTGTCAATAAAAAGTGATGAATACTCTCTTGCACCCTGGCAGAAAATATGTGAAAATGAATGTAACTAACCAAACAATCAAGCAAGCTAATCATTCACGACTGCAGTCTCATTTACATATGTCAAGAAGATGTGAGAATTGTAAGACTGGAATATGTGGTCACATTTGGAACAAGCTACTAGTTTTTAAAATGGGTTTTCAATGATTAAGTATCATTCCATGGACTACACATTAATTTCCTGCTCAGAGAAATGTATTTTGAAAACAGCAGCATGTAGTTTCTGGTTTTTTTACATCGATTAGTGTTCGAAAAACACAAAACGAAGAATAAACATTTTTCAGAAGCAGTACTTCTTTCTGTCCTCAGGTAAAAAAAGACAGAGATGCACTGACCTCGATGGGCCTATTAGGCAGACTTATTCTCATTATCTGTGACTCTCCAGTTACTTTAAACACAAGGGGGAAATTATTAAACGTATTAGAACAATTTCACATGCACATGCAAATGTAAGAAGAATGTATATACACTTTAATTATACTTAACAGAACAAGCATCCTGCCCGTCTGGTGTAATTGTAGAGCATAAAATAACTAACACAAGTTTCTACCGCATAGCAGTGAAGACCTGCACATCAACCACATCTCTGTAAGTTACACCATATAATATTCCAAGATACTGTTAGACTTACAGAACTGTTAATGAAAATTTGGCTCAAATCATCACATATTACTAATTACAAAACACAAAATATTATTTTGTTACACACTCTTATTACTTGTCAGCAGAACCAAAAAAGATATAATGTTTGTCACAAGGCACATGATTCAATAAGAGACTGCATTCTATTTCAACTTTAATTTTAATTTTTAAATGTAAGTAGCTCCTGTATAAACAGATTCAGTGTTGCAATTCAAAACGCAAAGTGTATACACACTTTGTATGTTCTACACAATGCATATAATAGGGCAGTTCATCTTCAGCTGTATAATATACATGTAAGGGAATGCATAACAACAAACAAGTCAGTTACCCTCTACTACAACAAAAACCGACTTTTGTCATGCACCATTGTCAAAACCCTACATACCTGATATATATTTTGAAAAGCTGGTCACACTACATGAAACATACACCTCTCTCACATTTCATAAAAAAACATCACACCAGAAATTTAAAAAGTGACCATATTCACATATTCTTTTCATCTGAATTTTGAAGTTGGACACCATAATGTTTAGTATCTAAATTGTTTTATGAGTACATGTAAGACAACTTTCCATGATGTCAATTCCAATAAAAATAAGAATATTTAAAAATATTTAATAACAACAATAATAAATATTTTATGTCACCTTAGCATCTAGGACCACGTGATTGCTACCAGCGCTGTGAACAATAGAGGCACCACAGTGCACATCGATGATGCCACGTTGTTATAAGCTGTCATGCCTAAGTCACGCACTTCTGGCTCTGCAGAAAGACAAAACATGAAATTTAACTGTAACATAACGCTCAATATGTTAGCATGACTGGATAAGTATTACTGTAAATAAAAAATAGAAAATACGATAATCTCTTTGAGGGATGTACAATATAGACTTAATAATTGCTCATGGGCTGAAACGTTCAAACTGTGTACATTTGTATTTTGTTGTTGTTGTTGTTGTTATTATTATTATTATTATATGATAATGTGTAGGATAATTTGAAAGATTTTGTAATAAAGATCGCAGGACTAAGACAGCTTCCTAAATACATTTTAATTCTTATGTCTCAGAGGCAGAACAGATCCAGCATATGACTTACGAGTGTATTATGTTCTGATTTCCATTTTAACAGCATCTTCTATAAATGAGAAAGACTCCAAAAAGCGCTAGAAGCTTTTCTTTCTTTCAAGAAAGTGTCTAGTCAAAATCTCCAAATGATAATTCTAATTCCATCTATATGAAATCAAACAAAACATTACACAAATTAGCATGGGCTGTTCCATGCAGGTTTTGTCATAGTATGGAATATTCATGTAATTCCTGCTGATATTCTTTATACAATGCAGGACTAAAAGTGCTCTGAAATAAATCCATGTGCGAATAACACAACTATTTGAATTGTATAAGAGAAAATATGTGTTACATAAACAAAAGATCAACTGTATTACTTTACACGTAAAATGTGGGCAAGGTAATTTATTCACAAAATATTTAATGAAAGTAAAAACAGGTTACATAAACACTACAGTGACTTCACTGAAGAAACAGATGTGTATATTTAATGTAAAAGTATGCATAAATAAAATGCATGACAAGTGTTTGCAATAACGTCCCAGAGGCATTATATTTTGTTCCGCATACACTGTCAATCTACACAGATTCAATAAATGTCCTAAAAATTATTCCCATACAACTCTGCTGCAGCCATGCATATTCAGTGGTTGCATAAGTAAGCTGATATTGTCTGCTGGTATAAAAATAATTTGAAAGGAACTGCAAATAAAGAATATAATAATAAAAGTATTCACATGCACTGCAATGGAATATGCATACAGAAATTTCGATACCCCGCAGACATTGTTTAAGTACAATATAAGTGAAACTCTTGTTCAATATTTAAAGACATCTGGAGAATCATTTTTACGCTTACATTAAAAAAATCCTTGACATACGCCTATAGCAAATCACGCTAATAAAGCATACATAATCTCGAAAAAATAACACACTATATACTAATGAAAAATGAAAAGCCTAATATGTTGAATGGTTGAGGCAAAGAGGTGTTTAAATTATATTATCAACAAAGTCAACATTATCGTAACTTTTCCTCCGATTTAAACAAAAAATTGAATTACACTGCAACCGGTGCAGTCCAAATGAGCACAGTAACTTTCACACGGTACATCGAAATTATACCATTAAACTCTCTATTGTTATGCTTATTTATTTAGCGTAAAAATGATGTCTTAGTCGGAAATCATCATATAAATGGAATGATGCCAAAATGAAAGGGCACGTGTTTATGTACACGTCAGTCTCAAAATTCCTGGGCTAAATGACTTACATAACAGCTGATTTTATATAAACATTGTAGACAACAATGCCTAAAATATTTTAGTAAGCAGCAGTCAGGTAGTGCAATTTATCAGCGCTGTCACCCGATGTACTGATAGAGTTTTAAGATAAACCATAGAAAATACGCAAGTATGTGTGTTGGTTGTGCACAGTACAGTATATGAACTGCATAGTGCACAAAGAATTGTCATTGCAGGGCTCCTCATCAGAGTGTGTCGGCCAGACAAACACCGCAACACCCACTTAAGTCCTATGTAAATATTACAGCACTAAAATAACAGCAGTGAATAAACTGAAAAATCTGAATATAGAGTAAACAAATGTGAACAGAATTAATACTTTCATGTGTTAAGGATAAAAATTATCAGGCTTCTGTAGTAAATGTTGTGTTTTGTTGATAGTGTATCTCGATGTAATCGTGTAAAGAAGAAAAACCAACTTGATGCACAAATTATTCTTAGCATATTTCGTCAAACTCTACATTTTTCGGGCGTATCTAGGCCCATCATCAGGAGCTACAACCGTACGTACAAAATAATTGGTACTTATTATTCTTTTTAGATGGCTGTCTCTTGTCCTGGTTGGATTGCTCCAATCCAACCAGAACAAGAGACAGTCGTCATTATAATAAGTACCAATTACTGTACACATACGGTTGTACCTCCTGATGATGGGCCTAGATACGCCTGAAACATGTAGAGGTTGACGAAATATACTAAGAATAAGTTGTGTATCAAATTGGTTTTTCTTTACACGATTCTGGTGTAAAGTTCAAAGAAGTAGCTCATATAATAAGACCTATAATGTCCCTTCTAATACTTCAGGCACTCAGATGACTGACGTTTGGTTGTTACACATTACTTCAGTCGTTTCAAGTGAGCCACATCCAGTGATATTGAATATGAAGGCAGCGCTTTCTCCTGAAACGTCGCAACGAACATCCTTTAAAAACCAACAAGATCATCTGAACAACGCCCTCTGTGACACCCTGAAGACGGAAAGGGTTTGCTATTTCAGTACACTAAACACTGGTCTTTGTATCCGCCAGATACATTTATTAACAATTTCAGCTGTTTGTTGCAACAGACGACTGTTCAAACTGCGAAATTTTATTCCTTAAATCAGCCCTTTAAAGACGAAGCGCAGACTGCTTTGTGTTGAAGACCCAGTTCGTACCGCACAGTAAACACTTTTCGTCTCGACTGTAAAAACCAATCAGTTTAGGCGTAAGTAGCACAAGTCGCTGTTTGTTCTGAGATAAATAGAAAACACATAAATGAAGTGTGGGCAGAGCGTACAGTTTGTAAATGTTAAACCTGTTGGTACATCACGTAACCAGTAGGCTTTAAAAGGTTAAACACAGTGACTGCAATTATGTGACAAAAAAACACGTTCAAGTTTAAAAGATTAATTACAACGTATTTACCTAAAACACGTAATATTTAGCCCAGGATTGAGAGGGAAGGGCAAAGAACAAGAAAATCACCTGATACTGAATGTCCCTCTCCATGCTCAAATATTTCCTTCAAATTATACCTATAAAATTTTCGACATTTGTAGCTCTTTAAGTCATTCAGACATCAATGACTATAACAATGCTTGTTATTTAGAAACCAAACGCAGCAAATAGATATATCAAACAAACAGAAAATGCATTAAGCAAAACAAATAATTGGTAATGTGAGGAAGTAATTGGTGAACTGTGTTAAGAATTAAAAGAGAGAGAGAGAGAGATAGAGAGACAGTGTGTTTCTGAACTGACCTGCGAAAACTTCGGGGTCGGGTGAGGGCTCATACAGGGAGTTCTCTGCCGGGTGAAGTGCCAGGAGAAAGAGAAAGAGAAAAAACGCAATGAGTCACAAATCAACAAACAGACAAGCAGAACAAATACAATACAAGCAACACTTAATATTGTACAGCCACATCGTACCTTCCCCCAGTATGTACATATTTAGTACACAGTATCAGAATGAAGCAGTGCGACTAACTAACGAACGAACCGATGGGTATCTACAATGTAATGTTTGTTTATACTTACGTACTGTAAAATAGCACAATGACTGAATGAAGACTCGGAAAGGATATGGAAGGAAACGGTCGCGGCATAATTTAAATTATTTTATCAGTAATACAGTATATAGGAACAGCGAAACCAAGAACAAAGCAGGCAATATACGTATAGCGTAACACTGAGGCGCGTTCGCATGACCACTGTTGTAGTGAGAAACAAAAACTACGAAGTATTATAAATGCGTGTCTGTATTCTCGCCTTAGTTACCCGGCATGCAAATCGCATCTTTTCTGAGCAGCATGATATTGTCATCTGTGGCCTCTTTGGCTCTACCATATTTCTCCACATTATCTAAAAAATGGTATGATTTTCGGGGGGGGGGGATAATAAAAATAAAATTTTGTTATGATATTCTATACAAGTTTGGTCCAACGAATTTTTTATTCTAAGAAGAATTCAGCGAGATATGATCATAAATATACATGTCTTCGCTTAAAGTACCCGTTGACTTTGTCAAAATTTAATAAAACTCACCTTCTCGACAGGTTTTTCGAAAAATCCGCAACCACCAATATGAGCCGGATTGTTCCATGCGGACGAACAGACATGACGAAGCTAGTATTCGCTTTTCACAGATTTGCGAACGCGCCTACGAACTTGTAAAAATGGCCGGTTTTTGAAAAAGAGATTTGAAACCGGGACGTATTTCAGTACAAAGTAACAGTACCAAACGCTCAGCCATGATATTTGGCGTCACAGAATATGTAGACCGTCACCATTACCTTCCATATCCTGTGTAACACAGTCATTCCACACTATGCAATGACTTCCCGACAGCGGTGTTGATGAAAATTCTCGTCCGGTGACATGACGCCGTGAAAGTTGGTGTATAGGAAAAACGTCTGAAGATGGAAGAAATTCGATACCTCAAAATATCGTTACCTATATACCAGTCTGCACGGCGTCATACACCAAAGCGCATGAAACTCACTTCCACACTACAGTAGATTTAACACGACTGCATAACAGTTCACTCGTATACAACAAGAAAAAGTCCTCACCGCTGTGAATAGTGTAGAAGTTGCTTTATGGTTCCCTGTACCTGATTTGAATACACACTTTTATACTCAAACACGCTTAAGCGTTTTTTGTGTTTTGTTGACCGTGCATCTTGGTATGATCCTTGTAAATAATCAACTGGGCTCACAACTTTTCACGTATGTTTATTTCTATTCTCTACATGTTTCGGGCAACCATGTGCCCATCATCAGGGGAAATATTGTATCAAAGCGACACCTGGTTTATGTCACTCTGTGTAGATGACCGTCGGGTATGCACGTTATACCTGCATTCCAGACGGTCATCTACACAGAGTGACATAAACCAGGTGTCGCTTTGATACAGTACTTCCCCTGATGATGGGCACATGGTTGCCCAAAACATGTAGAGAATATAAATAAACATACATGAAAAACTGTGCGTCAAGTTGCTTATTTACAAAGGACATGCTTAAGCGTTTTTAATTTTATACGAAATTTCCGAGCTGCCTAATCGGTTAAGACTCACATTTATGAAGCTCTGTGATTAAAAAATTGTAACAAACTGCTTATCTGCTATATGCATAGACTGCTTACAGCACAAAAGTAACACACATTCTTTGAAACAGACAAACAATGCATCATGACATACTAATATATGTTCACAACATTACAACAAAAACTGAAACGTGTCCTCACACGTTGTGGGCCTTATACATGTTACAGTCACAGAATGAAACAGGCCAACACAAGAAACGGCTTGTGACCTTACAAAATACAATAAATAAAAATATTTTAAACTCTGAATTTATGAATTCCACAGGGGTGAACTGTGAAAGTAATAAATCATTATTTATAAATATAACAAACACATAACTTTGCAAACTTACATTAGCCTTCTAGAAGAAAATACCAAACTGGTATTGGGTACACAAAAGATGGCAGTTAACCATTCAGGCCGCAACTTCTTTCAACGTAAAAAGAAATCAGCGCCAAGCAGAATTACAAATTTTTCCATAGCTTTATGGCTTACGTTACAATTAATCGCCTTTAAATACACATTTTGGTAGTCGTGAGTTCCCGCCAGCCTTTTAAATTTCGGCTATTAAAATATCCCGCATATTTGCGTGTTCAGTATAATGACCGTAGTGGAACAGCCATTATGTATTTCCCTCCAAAAATTACGTTATTAGCTTTTATAACGGAGACGTAGACTGTTTCCTGTTAGGTGCGAACTCAGTATTTAAATATAATTCAAGTTAATTTATTCTTCAAAGGGTTTAAGGAAAATTCCCAGTCAAGTGCCCGAGACATGGCGCGGTCCGCAAAACATTCTCTCAAAGTATGAGTAAGAATCAAAATGGTTTAGGACCAACATTTGTGCCAGTTTACAATTTTCTGTTCCGAGATTGCAATCGCAGCCACCTTGTACATTGACTGTAACAGCTACGACGTAGCGGTCACACCGAGCACGATCCACATACGAAACACGAAGACTAGCACGCTCCTACTTTTCCACCTACCTTACCAACTAATTCACTGACTAGATATTTGGCTATCTAGCTCTATGACACTCATCTCCATCTTGTGCAGAGGTTAAGAATGAGTGGAGCTATATCTCCAATTCTCCTATATGTTTCCATGGCGTGGAGAGGGGAAACTTTTCCTTTACTTTACGCAGCAGAGTTCCTCTGCAGAAGCTAATAGTTCCTCAGCTGGTCACGAGGCTCTTCTACTGAATGGCAGTCAAAGGTGGAGAGAGGGATGGATACAGACAGACAGACGGACAGAGTAGAGAGATGGATGGATACAGACAGGCACACAGATGGATAGGAACGGATAGACAGATGGATGAAAGTGTGTGTGTGTGTATATATATATATATATACACACACACACACACATACACATACACATACACATATGTAGACGGTGAATATAGATTACCAAAGATAAATATACACGGATGGATGGATGGATAGATAGATAGACAGAGACAGACAGAGACAGACAGACAGATAGATAGATATGTAGGTAAGCAGATAAAGACAGATGGACATGGACGGAGGAATGGATGGTCGGACGGATGAATTCAACGGAAGGGGATGAAGTGAATTCATAAACCAATACATAAATACACAAATAATGAAACAAAAAAATATGCAGAAGCAAAATGACAAAGAGACCAAAAGAAGGAAAAGAAAGCAATGTAGAAAAGCCACTGACAATACTCGCATATCGCGGCGCTGTTTAGATTTTAGAACTTATAAAGCCGTAATGTGTAGAGGAATACGTTGACACAGCGGAGTTTCTTGTTTCTTTGAGACCCATTTCTGCTGCACTTCGAATAATTTGTTCCTTTCAATTGCTGTAAGTGCAGTAATGGCTTCCGGGACCACAAAACATACAGCATTGTATCAAAACACATTTTATGTATATTTCACTTCAGCTACCTAGTCAGTACAGCAATTCAAATACGCTTCAATCAATACAGTGGAGTTTAAAATTAAAAGTAATATCAGACACATTGTGTTAGGGCTCATGCCACCATGTGTGGTCTCACACACACCAGCCAAGATAGACCCCCCCCCCCCAGAGTTTCAAATAGCCGTGCCCCGATGTAAAATTATCCTACTGCCAAAATTACATGACGACAATCAATACAGCAGTTACGACCGATGGACTGGACCATCTCCTTAGCTAGGTACACGAACCAAGACGACCTGTAATAGCTGGTGTATACAAACTTCTCACTTTCTCGGAGGTATGAAAAAGGAACGAGTATAGTAGAATAAATCGATCTCGAACCAAGGACCTCCACATTAAAGACGAGTCTCGTAATCACTGTCCACAGCATGGGAGGGCCATTACGCTGAAAGATGTGGGGATTCAGGTGGCTCAGCACGCTGTCCAATGACGAGCTTTTGTAAACCTGGTAATAGAATTTCCAGTACAATTAAAACGGAATTTAATTACTAAAAGAAACCCAACAAAGTTTCAGTAAACAACCTGGACCACAGATTTCCTTAAACGGTGGCTTACTTAAGCACCATTTAGGTATATTTTTAAAATAATTCATGACCAAGTACTGATGATTCATTTCGAGAAACACGACCTACAAGTGCACATACAGATATGTAACGTTACTCTATTATACACAACGTAGCCTGCTACATGTTTCGGCCACCTACTGTGGCCATTTTCAGGGAGATGTCCTTTGAAGGATATATGACATAGAAGGCTAAAATAATTTAATTTACAAATACAAACTATTGATAAAATCATCTGTGCTGAGTTGCGCTTTCGTATACCGTGTACATGGTTACGTCACCCAACTGGAGGTGGTGGTGTGTCTGCTGGTTGCGCTGTACATATTGTACGAGTACATATGTACATATATGTACTTGTTGGTCGCATTTCGCATGACATCATTTAGGTACTCCATCAGTCACTTAATTGTTAACTGGGGTTTTCGTGTGTTGCCTCTCCAGAACTTCCAAGACGAAGGTCGAAATATGGTTTGAGGTTGACGCCCGAGATCTCTCATATACAAAACACGAATTCTAGCATCTACGTCGCGTAGTTCAGCGATGTCATTTCCGCATGGAAGGAAGGTGGTGGATGTTGAGGAATGCGGGGTAGTTGCCTGATGTAATTCAACCGCGCAGAATTTCAATGGACGAAAAAGATGAAAAATTAGGCTAGCGTAACCGGTGACACCCTGAAGTTGAATTCCACGTAGAAAATGTTCGGTTTACGTCAACAGTTGGTACTCCCGGTTTAATGGAATACCTCAGAGCAATGAAAATTAAAAAAAAAAAATACCCTTGCTACTGGAGGCGACAGGTTTTTAATTCAGTTATAATTTCTATTGATCTAATTTCTCACTGGGAATATTTGACCTACACATTTAACATATGTTTGACATCACGCAAAAAATAAACCTTATCCAAGTTGGAAACCAAAGGAAGGCAGAATAAAAAAAGGAATAACAGTTTCTGTGTTTATATCTCCCTGTCTCCTATCTTTATAAGCATTACTCTTTACAAACTCATACACCTATCGACATCCATTGTGCAACAATGTCTGAGTGAGCGACGTCAGCAAACATGAAATGGCGACCGAAGGAAACAACTCGACAACACAGCCGGCAGTACAGAAGTTATAAGAGAAAGAAATCTTGAATCGACCCCTTTTACTGCTCTGTTTCTGTAGATGTAATCCATATTTTTAAAAGTAATAAAGTATTCTCTTTTTGTCGGAGCGAGGAAACACGTCTACTACGAATATGTACTACCAAAACAATTTGTACTTCCCTGTATTAATATTTAATTTTAATAATGCATACAGGCAACGGGCAGGAGGACGTTAAAACCTGCCTCATACATCCCGACCAATAAAGGCACTAGATGGTCACAAGTTATGGATTGTGAAAAAGAGATAACAGAACAGACGATTTATGAACCAGAGAACTGGTAAGTGTCAGAAACTAGAAATGTTAGTGTCAGTACTGACCTAAACCAGTGGTGATTATATGCTGATAATAACTTAAGCAATAGCTCTTTGTATGAGCTACAGAACCGGTGTGTACCGAACTACAGTACCGGTGTTTGTCGGCAGTGGAACAAAGAAATGGTGTTGATGTCTTTGCGCAGATCTAGAGCACTGGTTTCGTGTCAATATTGAGCTACAGAAGTTGCGGTTGTGTTAGTACTGAACAGGATAATTGGTTATGTTTTATGTTCTTCATTATGTGCAGTGATAATGATTAATTTATAATAATTAACCAAAAAAGCACAATATTTGTATTACCTCTGTAAATACAAAGACTGTGCATTTGTTGGTTAATTATTATACATTACGGTAATTGGTGTCTGTGGCAGTAATGGACTAGAGAATGTATGTGTGTTTGTGTGTGTCAGTGCTGGACTACGGACTAAGTTTTTGCGTTAGTACTGAGCTACAGAATTAGTAGTTTTGTTAGTAATGAAACACAGAATTGGTGTTTGTGTTAGTAATGAAATACAGAATTAGTGTTTGTATTGGTAATGAACTATAGAATTAGTGTTTGCGTTAGTACAGAACTACAGAATTAGTGGTTTGTGTTAGTAATGAAATAGAGAATTAGTGTTTGTGTTAGTGTACTGAACTACAGAATTAGTTGTTTGTGTTAGTAATGAAATACAGAATTATTGTTTGTGATAGTACTGAACTACAGAATTAGGGTTTGTGTTAGTAGTGAACTACAGAATTAGGGTTTGTGTTAGTACTGAACTACAGAATTAGGGTTTGTGTTAGTACTGAACTACAGAATTAGTGTTTGTGTTAGTATTGAACTACAGAATTAGTGTTTGTGTTAGTACTGAACTATAGAATTAGGGTTTGTGTTAGTACTGAACTACAGAATTAGTGGTTGTGTTACTAATGAAATACAGAATTAGTGTTTGTGCTAGCAATGAACTACAGAATTAGTGTTTGTTGGTACTGAACTATTGAATTAGTGTTTTTGTTAGTACAGAACTAAAGAATGAGTATTTGTGTTAGTAATGAAATACAGAGCAGGTAGTGTCCTTAGTAATGAACACGGCAACAGCATAAACTGCTTATTTATTGTTGTTAGTTTATGACGTTTTCAACAGCCCAAAATACTATTACATGAAGTAAACTGATGGGGCCGGTCCCAGTAGCCGCGCGCTCTAAGGCATAGCTCTGCGGCCGCTCGCCTGCTGAGATCGTGGGTTCGAATCCCACTGGGGGGCATGGATATTTGTCTGTTGTAAATGTTGTATGTCGTCAGGTAGAGGTCTCTGCGACGAGCTGATCACGCGTCCAGACGAGTCCTACCGACTGTGATGTGTTATTGTGTGTGATCTAGAAACCTCAAGAATGAGGAGGCCATAGCCCGCGTTGGGCCGCTGCGCCACAGGGGGAAAAAAAAGGAAAAAACTGACAGGACTTTCAGTGACATATGTGTTTAAAAGTATACGGAAGAAAGGATTAAGCCAGATAAACTGGAAAACATCCGTAATCTTCAGTAATTCGAATGTAAATGAACTTCCTTCTGGCGAAGAAAGACATGCACAATGGTTTCAAAGAACCAACAAACATGTAGATGAACACGAGTTTTAAAATACCGTCAAAATGCTTGCCGATTCATCTCTAGAACTCACAGACCAAAACGCATTTCGATTAGGTTAATTTACAATTGTGCAAACTCTTATAAGGAAATCACAGAGAATGTTCGCCCAAGAGATATTATAATTCTTATCGCGTGTTTTCTATTATCGGTCAGGAAACAGACTAACGTGACTCAGATTTGCATAGTTCTTGGCACTCCTACTAGACAAATCATGGGCTTTTACCTCAAATTAGACTACAAAATATCCTTTCAGTTTACCATTCAAATCATCCTACCAGTTAACTGCGTCGTTCTGGCCGAAGTAAGTTTTGAAACTTATTTCACTCATCTGTTTATTAAGCGACATTTATTTTGAGCTTCTTAACCCTACATAACAACCGCATTTAAACACTACCAAATTCCCGCAGGTAATTAGTTCTCTTCTTGTGAAACAAAAGTGAGAAAAAAAGTTAAAATTTCGTACATTCCAGAGGAAACAGCTCAGAATTAAACAAAAAGTACTCATTTATTAACAATGGTGTGAGAAAACATTCAAAGAGAGAAAGGTTACAATGGCTGCTTGTCGGAGGGTGTGACCATTCACGTACCATGGCTGCAGCTCGGTCCAGCAGAAAGGGTACCTGTAGTCTTGCAGCATATTAACAGATCTGCAATTACATGCAAGAACACAAATATGTGTGCACAAGGAGCCCGCGGAATCCTGAGACTCACCCATGCCTGTAGTGTAGAACGTAAAACTGTCGGAAGATCGGCTCCAGCCGAAACGGTTCTTTGCCTCCACTCTTGCCTCGTACTGTGAGGATGGCTCCAGTCCGCGTATCAGGTATGTCATCTTCTGCGTAGGTTTGCCGCTCGGAATGGGCGAAAGGATGACGTCGTTCCAGTCGCTTCTGAGTGCGGGGTGTCCATAGATTGTGTATGAATACGTGTCGTTATCCTGCAGACAGTGAAACTGTATTACTAATCGTTCCTGCTTAAGGAAAAAACCATGGTTTACTTGACCAGGTCTAATTGTTGCAGTGGCAGCAGTGCGAAGAAACTGAGTCCTTTTCATACTCCGGCCTCAATGATGGCAAATTTATACAGCAGATTTGAAATGATAACTGGCAGGAAGAGAGAAGTGCTCGGGGAAGAACCCTACTCAAATGCCATTCTCTCCACCAAAAATGCGATACAAAATTTCGATGGTACTGAACCCGTATCTCCGAGATGAGAGGTTCGAGCTGAGGCTTGGACAGTTAAATAACTATACATTAAGCAACCGATCACCTGGGTAACTAATCAACCAATCATCTAGGTAACCAACCAAAAGGAGCAGAGTCACAGAGAAGTGTCTTCAAGCCAGTCGACCGGAAAATACATGAACATTTTTTTTTTTTTACTGAACCCCATACTGACCCAGCTGAATCCAGTGCAGGTAAAGGTAAAGCTCTACTCATGCTTAACTCCCCGCTACAGGGGGTGGATGGTCAACACCACAACCCAGCCGCTTGAACCCCTAGAAGGGGTCCCACAACTCATTTTAGATGGGGCTGGGTGGGCCCCATGGCCGGTCTTGACGGGCATGGAAGAAAGAAACCACTTGCCTTCGCCAGGGTTCGAACCCCTGACCGTGAAGTCCGTAACGGATCGCTATCCCGGCTTCTGAATTCAGTAAATACCTGAACTTGATATTTCTATAGCTAAGGTTCATTTTATTACAATCATCCCATATGAGTTTCACTCCTTTGTGGTCTCTTTCCTGGATGTTTCGAACGGACACTTTAACGAATCAAGAAATTTTTTCATGTGTCACTAAAATGTAGAAGCACACACTTTTACTTCAGGACTGGAAAAACAAAATTCCAACTGTCACAGGCTTATCCATATTTAAGGACGATTTAATAAAAACAATTCGATTGTTCTGTGGCTGTTTTTACAGGGGCAAATGTTTCATAAGTTTGTTACTGACGAACCTTGGTTCGAGACCAGATTAGAGAGAAGTTCACTGGGTAGATAGGTAAATTTACGCAGGGATGACTTCCTCAAATTTATTAGACCTTCGAACAAAAACGGATGCTTGTTTGTGAAGGATACACTGGCCCAATGGATCAAGGTTCAGTGCCCACAATGGAAGTGTTCGGACTTCAAGGTTGTTGACACATCGCGAGTAATAGGCGATGCTGTTGCTTCGTGTCACTACTGTCGCGAGGGGTGTTGGGCCTACCTTCAGCTAAGGGTTAGTGACCTTATTGCCACTCTGATCCCCTGTAATCAAGGATATACTCTACAACTTTCGGCCACAGCATTAAATGAAAGGACGTCTGTTATTTGAGTTAACAAGGCAGGTATTGCTGAAGCTAGCCCAAGCTGGGTTAGCGTAGACAATCGTTTGCAGCCGTCCGCACGCATCAGGCTGTGATATTATTAAACAGGCGGTAGTGACAAGATATCCCAGTGACGTACATAATCAAATTCGGGTGTGGAACTGTGTTATAGAACATAATCACGTGATCTATCGGTATACTGCAATCGTGTCTCTGTGCTCTCGATACGTAATATTCACTGGCATAAGGTCGTGATAACGAACTAAGAATTTCAGTCAGCTGAATGTTGTGGTGATTCGGACGGCTACAAAATCATTCGATTAGCATGGAACAGGAGAAGAACTGGACAAGTATATGCGCTTAGTAAAGTCCGATAATACAATAATGGACAGAATTTGTATTGTTTATTCTGTACAGTGTACTCTAATTAATTTTCCGACTATAAATGCAACAACAATGGGACAATTCCATCCAGCCTGACTATTTACATAAAATATCGGATTAAATCCATTTAAGTTCCCTTAACAATAATTTCATATTGCAATATTTAATTATTATTAATACCTTTCGTTGGAAATAATCCCTTGAAATGGCTCTTAGTATGTTTTCAAAATCATGTCGTTAGTTCTAGACTGAAGACTGTTGTATCCGCTCAAGCTTCTTCTCAAAAGGCAATTAACCGCAGTCAAGTAACTAAACGTCACTCATAAGAAACTGATAATATTCTATACATTAAAAGTAGGATGTCAGACCAACAAAAAAGTGGAAAGTGTCTGTGTACTGAAGCAGAGTCGAAGTATTGGGAGATACAAACAGATAGAAAAGAGACGCAGCTGTTGAAAACACATGTTCACAGAGTGGCTTCCAGCGTCATATTCTACAGGCGTATCACAATATTCGGTCACTTGATTCCGACGGCTGGTCAGGACACACACACACACACACACAACATGTATCATTCTGTACGTCCGCGTTCTAGTGACAATGCCCACAACAAAACTTACGTACATCCGGCGACTATCAAGGTGAACCTCGAGGTAAAATTAAAGCTGCACCTGAGCATAATTAAACACCATGTCATGAAATCACATGGGGGAGCCGAGGCATAGTTCCACGCATTCTTCAATCCTGATCTACACAAAAGAAGTGGTCTAGCTTCAGGATACGGCCTCCTTACCTTCGGGGAAGGGGTCAACTGTATCAACTGATGGAGTCTAGGGTCGATATGGACGCCTTGGTCCAGGTAAAAAATCCTGATCTATACAAAAGAATTGGTCTAGCTTCAGGGTACGACGTCCTTACCTCCGGGGAAGGAGCCAACTGTATCAGAGTCTAGGGCCGGTATGGAACCCTTGGGCCAGGTAAAAGTTTTCCTTTGCCGGAAATAAAACCACAATTTCGCGTTCGTCCAAGCACTATAACTACTGCGCCATCCTCGCTAACTGGACAGGAATACAACAAGCAGAAATTCATGTAATGCGAAGAATCGTGTGAGTGTTGCGTTGTCTTCTGCAAATACTCCTCATACTCATTGGACGATTTCCTTTCCTACATATGGGATTGCTGATAGTAGATTTGTAATTACGGTTGCTCCTCAAAATGATATTTGTCCTCACGGCATCACATATCCTATGAATGCTGCTGCTAGGTTAGGAATAGAATTACTACTCTTACAGAGGTGCTGACAAGTCCTTAGCCCGACCAGACAGGAAACAAGCTGATGTTTCTGTCAGAATGACGTGAATTTCCTTCGGCGCCTTTCCTTGCAAGAAAGAAAAAACTTGATGATAGCTCGCGTCTCGATGTTGAAATCGCGCGCGTCCCTGACATGCTTCCGAGCTTGTTTCCTTCCTGGTCGGGCGAAGGACTTTTCAGCACCCCGGTACAGATCATGTATGTACGAAGTTGTATGATTCATAGTATAGGTTTCGTCCAGTGTGTAAGTAAATGCGTACGAAGAATAGTGAGGCTCCATTTGCATTAAGAGTTCGTAGTAGTCACCCGTAGTCTACATCTCGACAAACATGTCTGACTCTACTAAATGCAGTGTCAATGTTTGGCCAGAGTTGAATAAGCGTGTTCTAAACGTCATTTGGAGTGGAACATGGTACTTAAACCCACAGGTAATTTTGAAACCTATTCTGAGTTAAGCATCGTAGTATTGTAGCAATGAATACCAGAACAGACTCCCACCTTTAAAAACGCAAGCATAATGCGTTTGAAACTAAGTAGAATTCCCGAACGATGCACGTTGCCGGGCTTGCGCTGCTGAATGGTTTCAATGGGTGTGTTGCATTTCCTTTCTTACGCCAGCTGCAGCCGCACTGATTACGCATTCTGAAAGCTGATTTGTCGTTTCCACTCGATTCAAATTCTAGACTTCATGCAACCCTACAGGGAAATATGTAACAGATTTTAGTCGGGTGACCAAGTTGGCCATGCCACTGGTCCACTTCTTTCTATCCATCTTGCTTGACAGCTCACTTTCAAGATTTCCGTAACCTCTGTCAAAATGTGGACGTGCTCCGTCATCTTTTATCTACACTCACCCTCTATATGTAACAGGAACACCCTAAATAAATTCGCAGTTCATTTTTTACGAAATTCTGGCGATAAGATGCTCTTAAATATCACTTACTATAATATGGTCGAAGTAGGATGAGTCCTAGTGCTCCACGCCATACGCCTGCGAAAACATCAGTTTAAAAAATATACTTTCAAATTATTCGTGTGTATTTTATTGGCACAAAGTTGTAGAATTCCTTGTATTGTTGATACCATCACGTGTTAACTTCTGTCTCACTCGTTAACAAATTGTCAGGCGCAGTAGTGGCTGTATTCTTGCTTAAGGCCCTTCACAATGTACACGTCGGGCACGATCTGCCAATGAAATATTTTGTACTCTTGCAAAATCCTCCAAGCCTCTTTAATCTGTCCTTGTCGAAATTCGCCAATCCCTCATCAACGATGTGCGTTTATAATGGTAAGGAGTTAGGATCCCGACAAAATTTTCGTGTGTATTCTGAAATGTGTTTCTCTGTGGCATTCTACATCTCGCAAGTTATAACATCACTGGTATTATGTTGCAGCAGCTATGTTATTTGCATTAGTCTTAGATAAAATGCATGTTGGTGTTATCTTAATTTTAAAATTACACAGGTATTTCTAAAAATTCATCTGCGCAACAAAGCATCAATACACTGACCGAGACTTACAAGCGGCTTGGAAATCGAACACAATTCTGCCTACTCGTAAGACTAGTATTCATTTACCAGAAAGATTATAGTTCGGAGTACTGGAACCCGATAAGATCTAGGTTACAGCTCGCTAGATTAGCACTCAACAGGATCAACGTTACAGCTCGCTTAGCATTCAGCAAGATCAAGGTTACACCTCGCTGGACTAGCGCTCAAAAGATGAAAGTTACAGCTCGCTAGACTAGCAATCAACAGGATCAACGTTACAGCTGGCTAGACCAGCACTCAATAGGATCAACGTTACAGCTCACCAGAGTGGCACTCAACACAATCAACGTTACAACTCGCTAGACTGTCACTCAACACGATCAAGGTTACAGCTCGCTAGAGTGGCACTCAACAGTATCTAGGTTACAGACCGCTAGACTAACAGTCAACATCACGACCAGTGTTAGAGATCTCTTTAACTCCTAATCTGCTCGTAGTTTTCAGGCCAGTATTTGTTCCAAATGATCTTAGGACGCCTTCATGATCTTCAAAAATCCAGTCGCGGATCATACGAAATATCACGTATTGTAGCAAATAGTTTATAGATTAAAATGGGCGTCTTACTTGTGTCTTCCGACATGCCATATAATTTTATAAATGCCTGTTATTTTTAGACATTTAACTAAGACATGTAGCCTACTAGGCTTGCAATACAACCACAATAAATATGGTGTGACCAGAACCTATTATATGCAAGGTAGGGTATCGTTATCGATTCCCCTAACAGATCTTTGAAACTTCCATTTGTAATAACGATAAGAGCTTTGAGGGAAAATATAACATATATTTTAAGACACACAAAATGAAGGGGACGGACCTATATCGGCAAAATACTTTTTTCCTAGGGGACACACTACTGAATACCTTCATCATTAAGAGGCGTCTGTTGGGGAGATGCTACGGGCTTGCAACCCTCTTCCCCTCCATTAAATTGAACTGTGTGCACTCAGGCTTCAGTATTTATTCAGGAGCATAAGACAGTACTGCAGTTCATTTCTTGTCGTGTAGATATCTCAGAAGGCCTATGTCAGGAACTCATCGGAACATTAAGGGGGTTAGGGGATGTTAGGGGGTGAAAAGCATACCGGGAAGGATATTCCACCACATCAGTGCAACGTTTAATGCAAGTACTTATAGTGGGAGTAACAGAATGAAGAGTTTCCTTAGTAATAACCTAGCTAACATCTTGTATGGATTCTGTTCTGAATAATTAATGGCTTTTAAGGTGAGCATTTTCAGGCTTCCCCTCCCTTACGTTCGTGTTCTTCAGCAGTATCACTCCTCTGCACTAAGACCGGTTTTCAAGTCTCTTGGCTGGAAAGCGTTCTAAGATTTTAATTTGTTTTGACACACATTACAGGTTACAAAACCTCAGAACAAGAACAGTTTATTGCGGGAAATACTACATTTCAGTAAAATACAAGACACTTGAAAGAATATGAGCAAAGTACAAATTTGAAGTATTTAACTGGCCTCAATATACGCCATGCAAAAAGTAGCACGGTCGCAATTTCCACTTATGAATCCCAGGAATAATAGAAAGAATAAGAAGAGGAAATTGTGCATCACAAATTGCAGATCAGAAGGCCACAACACTGGCATCTTGTCATACCTGATTGAAATCAACACGTTGCCATCAAGAATCATTTTAATATCAACGCTCGTGGCTTTAAACCAAACCTCGACACGAAATATCCTCACGAACTCCTCTATTTACTACAAGCAATATTTCATTAAACAAACTGCAGTTCCAATATTTTATATGCAAGTAAATTTTGTTTAAGAGGCACGAGAACTTCAGGGCAACATGCCAAGGCCTACTGTCCAAGTGCACGGACTCCAAAATTTACAAATATTATGGCGTCAGAATCGTATTGAGGTAAAGGGAATTAACGATCGATCAATAAAATGCATTTAACCAATGGCGCCAGTATTGTAAAGCAACAGATTGACAGTCGAGTCTGACATCAGACACGGATACTGAAGATTCTTCCGTTCTGTTGTTTGTCTTACGACAGATCCATAGTCTCTTTCAAAGCCAGTTCACCACAGAGTGCGATCTAGTGCTTCTTCTTTCAATTTACAGCATCCTCTCTATTCCTTAAGATCATCCAGTAGCTTCTTACGTCTTCTTCTTCGTCTTAACGTCACATATATTTATACACAAGATGATATAAAAATACTAAAATTAAATTTTGAAGCTGCAGGAATAAAAATTTGTAAGCACGATGAAAAGTTAGCGTACACAGTAACAGAAACGTAATTCTAAAATTACATCAATTCTGACAGATGATCCTGGATCATCATCATCTTCTTCTTCTTCTCATCCTCTCCTTCTCCTATGGTGCTTCGGAACATTTTCGGACCACGGCCTCTCAAATTTATTCCCTCCAAATTTCTCTCTTCCTTGCTGCCGCCTTCCTGTTTCATATCCACAGCATTCCTCCAAACAGTATTTTCCCTTCCTGTTCCATATCCACAGCATTCCTCCAAACAGTATTTTCCCTTTATGTTCCATATCCACAGCATTCCTCCAAACAGTATTCTCCCTTCTCCCTCTAGGTCTTCCCACCTTCTAAACATCCTCCATTTTCTATCTTGGGGATGGGAGAATATCCATGCTTACTAAGTGACCAGCCCACTATAGAAAACACGCTTCAACAGAAGTATTTTAGGGGCGAAATTTCTAATTTTGGACGGCTGATTGCTCATTACTATATGAGACGCCCTTAGAACAGAATAGAATAGAATAGAATAATAATTGGGTTCGAGCCCTTCGGTCCCGATGCACGTAGGCCTTTTAGACAGGCCCTTTGTGCCCCATAATCTGATGTCCAAGTCATGGGAGCCCTGTTCTTTTACTTAAGTTCCAGATTGCCCCCAGACTCAGAATTCTAACATACTCTGGGTCCAAAAGAAAGAACCCAAATAGCCGTGTCTGTGTGAAGCAAAGGCTTCACACTCACGAAAAAACATGGACTGAGGTTTACTCTTCTGCTTCACACCTCCCACACAACGGACTGTCGATAAGCTCCATTATGTACAGATCTCTTCTCAGGATGTTATGTTCCAGTAAGGAGGCTGGTAACAATCCTTGATTTCGGACTAGGGTTCGAAATCAATTTTCGGGCCTGTCTCTGAGTACTGACGAGACCCCGCCATATTGCCATATGCTGGTTGTACAGCTAGCATTTCGACTTTTTTCTTATAATCTGCCTGGAGACCCCCAAGGCTGGTTCAGGTCCAACAAACCGCTTAACTCTTCCCCCTATTGCAAGCTCGTCGTCAATCTCATTTCCACGTAGCCTGGAATGTCCAAGGACCCAGAACAGTCTCACAGAATGACGGGTGGAATGGTATTCAACGCACTTTGACACTGTTGTGCCAATGGGGACAATGTTTTGGCAGTCTCAAGGGCTTTCAAAGACGGCTGACTGTCATAGCAAATACTAACGTATTTCTCTAGTCAAACGTCCACACGAATTTCATATGCACAGGCCAAGATAGCAGTCATCTCGACCTGGAAACAGTAGCATATTTTCCTACAGAGATACTCAGCCTTCTTCCTGAAGATTGCCCCCCTCCATGTCCTGGAATCATCTGTTACCAGACGAGCCCCTTAATTGCGGGAGGTGTCCCAGGTCCTCTGGTCCACTCTTCTGTAGTCAATATAGTAAAGCTACACTTGGGTTTAAAGCTAAATGCTGGCCTCTTCTAATATCGACCACCATATTAAATACGAGATACGACTTCCAAAGCTGTGCTGTGTCCTCGATTGGGGTGAAGATAGGACCAACATCCCAGACTCCAGAGTCGGTGTGCAGCTCATCTTTCCTCACCCTGAACCACTAAATAAAGTGGAGGAAGGCAAATGAGCGCCTCCACAGCACCCGTAGCAGTAGCGTGCATCGTCCCGTTATCCCTAAGCATTAAATTTTTGTATCCTGCTTAGTCCTTCCTTGACACTAGCCGTTTGACAGCCGGGCAACCAAACGAAAGATGCAAGTGTTATGGATGGTCGAATGATGGACAGCCAATACGCCACCTTGGGCCTAGGCACCATGTCGCACCATAGGCCCTCCTACAGGCCCACGGCAAATTGTGGTCCTTCTTCATAAGACGCCCTTTCAAATGCAGCAGTTATTTCAGATAGAATGCGAAGATATAAAAAAGTGGGCGTGGCCTACTGAAGACTATCAAATGACAAACGACTTATCATACACAGACAGTAGATAAGAACGTGGAAGGAAGCAAAAATGAGGTGAAGTTACAAAAAATCCGCACCCATTATGGCCATGTTCCTCCAGAATGCAAGTCCAGAACGTTACCGCTACAGTAACCTGCTGACAGCGTCTATTTTTCAAGTGGTTATCATAAGAACATGAATTGTGGGACTGTCTCATGGGTTCTGCGTAATGCTAATTACTGTCTTACTTATAACAGTTTTCCTAACCGACACCGGCAGTCCATCTGCTTTGATCCCAATTACAATTACTCTTCCCAATTAGAGACAGTGTAACCTCGTTTTTAAAATTCATTTTTATACTAGTTCTACTTTGAACTAGAGCAAAAGCCACTCTGTACTTCGAATAACAGAATAACTTCCCTCACCATCCCCCCCCCCCCACCCCCCTCCCCTGCCCCACTCCCCGCCCGACAACTCCTTTTACAACTAAAATTTAAGCCCGTGGAAATTCCCTGAACAAAGTGAATTTTCAAGAGAGCTCATAAAAAAGTCTAGAGGGTTGGATAGCCTAAAGGTAGGAGGGAAGAGGCCTAGGATAATTAAAATTGTCGCAAGTTTCCTTCATCTTTCGCCTTGTCTCACGAAATTCTTAGCTTAAGCAGAAATTACTTTAATTAGTTTTTAATTAGACGCTAAGCCAGGATAGCCCACATATTAACTCTAAGAAGATGATGATAATAATATTAATAATAATAATAATAATAATAATAATAATAATAATAGGTCCGTAACAACTGATTGAACTGTCCATAACATCAGACCAGTTATAGTTAAGTGTGACAAAAAAAACCAAAAAAGAATCATACTTCATAGATGCTCCAATTTCCAACAGTCATAATGTCCACATAACCATTATCACGAAGCTCCAGAAGTATACATACTATAAAGAAGAGCTAATAATAATATGACAACTGAACGCCGTCCGTATAGTACCCTCAGTACTATCCATAACTGGAATTATTCCCCCAAAATACATGGAATTTTGAAGCTGCTCGATCGTTGCCTTGGTCTATGTATATTGTAATGCAGAAAGCATGTTGTAAAGTTGGAAAGTTTTTGGAAGAATAATGAATAAGATATGCCAGAGGAGGTAAAAGACCAGGGCTCTTTGATGATGATGATAACAATAATAATCATAATCATAATAATGTGCCTATGTGTTAGGTTGGAGGTTCGCACAGCGGAGTTAATGAATGTTTGGCCGTGCCGATCGGTAAACAGTTACCGACGTTTATAACGAAAGTCGTGCCTTTGAAACACACTTGCTTACCAGTCAACAAGGCGTAAAATCACAGTAGCCTTAGCATTCCATATTTGGATATCGTAATGCAAAATCTGACGATAATAACGCCTAAAAACTTCAACGCTCTATAGGGAAAATCACAATTCTGCACGTTTCGCCATACATTTCGTAGTTTATCGCATATCCGGTAATTAAGTCTCTACTTTAAAAATCACAGCGTTCAACGCCGTTAACACGACAGTCAGTAAGCACATAACATTACCCTTTCAGTCTCACAATATATCCACAAAACCATTTTTAATATTATCTCCGGTGTCCTAACGCGTCACAATAGATTTTCTCAACGAAATTCTGTAGGCATTCCCTAATTACCTTCCCTGTATACATATAAAACCCACCGTAAACTCTTGTATTTTATAAAATTAAGTGAAATGCCAACTTGATGCAATTAGGTAATTTCAATGAAGTATTCTTAGCTCGACATGTTTCGGGTACATACGCCCATCATCAGGAGCATTAGATGTTGAGTTGCAGCATATGGTTTTCCGAGTTTGTGGATGGGTGGTGGTCTTGAGAGCCGCTGCGTAGGTCGTGTGTACGGTGCGGATGGTGCCGTGCACGGCACCGTCCGCACCGTACACACGACCTACGCAGCGGCTCTCAAGACCACCACCCATCCAAAAACTCGGTGCAGAAAACCATATGCTGCAACTCAACATCTAATGCTC
>Ga0123354_10002494_pt1 | contig 24394 bp, 26 predicted proteins | sample TergutLab28metaG_2_FD_97872 | JGI IMG/M metagenome (GOLD analysis project Ga0123354, IMG submission 97872) | Labiotermes labralis P4 segment gut microbial communities from Petit-Saut dam, French Guiana - Lab288 P4 | ecosystem: Host-associated > Arthropoda: Insects > Digestive system > Gut ... | reverse complement strand
TAAAACACATTAATAACCAAAGCTTACTCTTGCCATATGAACAATACCATATCCAAGCCCTCCACCACAATAGAAAACTCATTCCCGAACAGAGCCCAGGCGAAACAAACCCCTTGTTCCAAGCGGTCATATACCCCTAAACCCTCACGGTCCACAATGATCAGGTCAGTAGTGATTCAGCCTACACTCGGATACCACATCACCAACAGACAATCCCGCTACATAACACCAACTCGCCTCAAGTCAGGTATGTACAGCTCATGCATATAGTCATCAATAAAGATGCATAAAAGACCAAAATATACCACACACAAAAAGTTCAAGAACTACAGGACACGACACGCTTGCAGAAACACACTCACTCAGAGACACACACGACACATACTATAGGTATAACACTTACCACTAGATAAAAAAATTAACAAAAAAAACCTCTATTATTACAGCCCACACAATAACGCACCAAGTAGTCGCAAGCTCCTGAAGATGGATGTATTAATATCTGAAACATATTGAGCAGTAAATTGACATAATAAAGCAAGTGTCATCTAGTTGGTCTACTTTTATTCACATACCCAGTTCTGTAGTTCTGATTGTTTTATACATAGGTATATCTATAAAAATTTAAAAAGGACTAAATAAAAAATAAATGCAATTATTTGCATGACTCCAAAACGCCAAATAAGTCGGAATGCAAGCAAAATGTAGTCCCCGTTTGATGGGAATGTCTGATATCCGGAAGCTGGTAACTGGCTGTGTTCTGAGCCGCCGCCATACGAACTGTCCGTATTCAGCCTGCTCCTCTTGCTGCTGATGCTGCTACTACTGCTGCTGTTGCTAGTGCAGCAGCTGCTGCTGCTACTGTTGCTAATGCCACTGCCGATGAGGCTGCTAATGCTACTGCTGCTGCTGATGATGTTGCCGCTACTGCTGCTACTGCTATTGCTGTTGCTACTGCTGCTGCTGCTATTGATGCCGCTCCTGCTGCTGCTACTGCTACTGCTACTGTTTCCGTTAATACTGCTGCTGTTACTGCTGCTGCTGTTGCTACTGCCGCTGTTTTTGCTGCTGCTGCTGCTGCTACTGCTGCTGCTGCTGCTACTGCCGCCGCTTTTCCTACTGCTACTGCTGCTGCTGCTACTACTGTTACTGCTGCTGTTACTACTGCTGCTGCTGCTGCTAGTGCTGCTGCTAGTGCTAATTCTACTGCTGCTAATGCTGCTGCTGCTGCTGCTGCTACTACTGCTCTGACCGATCCTATTGCTACTACTGTTGCTGCTAATTCTACTGCTGCTGTTGTTGCTGCTGCTGCTGCTAATGCTCCTGCTGCTGCTACTGCTCATGCTGCTAATGCTGCCGCTGCTGCTAATGCTACTGCTGCTCTTGCTGCTGCTGCTGCTAATGTCGCCGCTGCTAATGCTGCTGCTGCTTTTGCTGCTGTGGCAGCAGCTGCTACTGCTGCTAATACTATTTCTGCTGCTGCTGCTAGTGCTGCGGCTACTGCTCCTGCTGCTACTGCTGCTGCTGCTGCTACTGCTGCCAATGCTGTTTATACTGCTCGTACTGCTACTAATTTTACTGCTGCTGCTATTAATCATTCTAATGCTGCTGTTGCTCCTGCTACTGCTAGTGCTGATGCTGCTGATACTGCTGATGTTCTTTTAATACTGCTTTGTTATTGGTGCTGCTGCTGCTGCTAATGCTGCTGCTGTTGTTGCTGTATTGCTAGTGATGCTAATGTTGATGCTGCTTCTGTTAGAGTTGCAGCTGCTGCTGCTACGATTGCTGCCCCTGCAGCTACTATTGCTGCCGCCGCTGCTGCTACTGACATTTCTGCTGCTGCTGCTAATACTGCAGCTAGTGCTGCTGCTGCTACTGTTACTGCTGCTAGTGCTACTGCTGCTGATGTAGATAATGCTACTGCTGCTGTTCCTAATGCTGCTGTAACTACTGCAGTTGATACTGCTGCTAATGCTCCTGCTACTGCCGCTGCTGCTACTGCTGCTACTGCTACTATTGCTGCTGCTGATGTTACTGCTGATACTGCTTCTGCAACTGCTGCTGCTGCTGCTAGTGCTTCTGCTGCTGCTATTGCTCCTGCTGCTAGTGCTAATGCTACTGCTGCTGCTGCTAATGCTACTGCCTTTAATGCTGCTAATGTTGCTGCTACTGTTGCTACACTTACTGCTGCTCTTGCTAGTGCTGCTGCTACGTATGCTGCTGCTGCTGCTATTACTGTTCCTCGGGCTCCTACTCCTATTGCTACTGTTGCTACTAATGCTGCTGCTGCTGCTTCTGTAAATGTTGCTGCTACTGCTGCTGCTTCTATTGCTGCTGCTGCTGCTGTTACTGCTGCTTTTACTGCTACTACTGCTACTGCTGCTGTTAATTCTTCTGCTGTTAATGCTGCTTCTACTGCTGGAACTGCTACTATTGCTACTGCTTCTGCTACAGCTGCTACTGTTGCTACCGCTGCTGCTCGTACTGCTGTTGCTGCTGCGCCTGTTCTGCTATTGCTTCTGCTGCTGCTGCTAATGCAGCTGCAGTTGCAGCGGTTGCTACTGATGCTAATAATAAACATGTTGCTGCTGCAACTGCTACTGCCTCTGTTGTTGCAGCTGCTGTTACCGCTATTGTAGCTGCTACTGTTGCTACTGCTGCTGCTGATACTGCTGCTACTGTCGCCGATCCTCCTGCTGCAACTGCTAATGTTTCTGCCGCTACAACTGCTTCTAAAGCTGCTGCAGTTGCTGCTGTTTCTGCTGCTGTTACTGATGCTGTGTCTGCTGTCTACTGCTTCTTTTTCTGCAGCTGCAGCTAGTGCTGCCGCAGCTAATGCTGCCGCAGCTAGTGTTGACGCAGCTACTGCTGCTGCTGCTGCTATTGTTCCTGCTGCTGCTGCTACTACTAATCCTGCTGGTATTGCGGCTGCTGCTACTGCTGTTGCTGCTAATACTGTTAAGGCTGCTAATGCTGCCGTTGCTGCTGCTGCTACTGTTACTACTACTGCTGTTGTTACTGGCGCATTTGTTCCTGCTGCTGCTGCAGTTAATGATGCTACTGGTATTGCTGTTGTTGCTGCTGGTACTGCTGATGCTACAGCTAAGGCTAAGGCTGCTGCTACTTCTTCTGCTACTGCTGCTGATGCTGCTACTACTACTGCTGCTACTGCTGCTATAAGTAATGCAGTTCCTAGTGCTTCTACTGCTGCTGATACTGCTCTTTTGCTATTACTAATACTGCTACTGCTGCTGATACTGCTGCTGCTGCTGCTAGTGCTCCTGCTGCTACTGCAACTGCTGCTGCTGCTACTTATGCTGTTGTTAATGCAAATGCTTCTAATGCTGATGCTGCTGCTGCGGCTACTGCTGCTGCTACTGCTGCTCCTAGTGGTGCTGCTACTGCTGCTCCTGCTGCTAGTCCTGCTGCTATAGCTGCTACTGTTACTGCTGCTGCTTCTGGTAGTGCTGCTGCCACTGCTGCTACTGCTGCAGCTACTACTGCTGCTAATCCTACAACTGCTACTGCTGCTATTTCTTCTGCTACTGCTGCTTCTGCTCTTGCATCTATTGCCCTTACTATTGCTGGTACTGCTAATAATTTTACTGCTGCTGCTTCTGCTACTGCTGCTGCTGCCGCTGCTGCTGCTACTGCTTCTGTTTTGCTTGTGCTGCTGCTAATGCTGCTGCTGTTGCTGCTGCTATTGCTGCTGATGCTACTGCTGCTGCTACTGCTGCTGTTGCTGCTGCTGTTGCTAGGTCTGCTGCTGATTCTGCAACTGCTGCTGCTGCCGCTGCTGCTGCTACTGCTTATGTTTTGCTTGTGCTGCTGCTAATGCTGCTGCTGTTGCTGCTGATGCTAATGCTGCTGCTGCTTCTGTTAATGCTGCTGCTGCTATTGCTCCTGCAAGTACTCCTGCCGCTGCTGCTGCTGCTACTGCAGCTGCTGCTGCTCCTGCTACTACTGCTGCTGCTACTGCTGTTGCTGCTACTGCTGATGCTGATATTCTTTCTGCTGCTAATGCTTCTGCTTGTGTTGCTGCTGCCGCTCCTAATGCTGATGCTACTGCTGCCGTTGCTGCTGCCGCTGCTGCCGCTGCTGCCGCTAGTGTTGCTGCTACTGCTACTGCTGATACTGATGATAATACTGCTGCTGCTGCTAATATTGCTGTACCCACTGAAGCTGCTATTGCTGCTGCAATTACTGCTGCTGCTAATACTGCTACTGGTACTAGTGCTGCGGCTGATATTACTCGTGATATTCCTGCTGCTACGGCTGCTGCTGCAGTTGGGGTTGCTACTGCTGATGCTATTGCTGCTGATACTGCTGCTGCTGCTCCTGCTGCTGCTGCTAATGGTAGTGATGTTAATGCTGCTAATACTGCTGTTACAGCTGCTACTACTGCTGCTACTTCTGCTAGTGCTACTGCTGCTGCTGCTAGTGCTGCTGCTAATGCTGCTGCTGCTACTTTTGCTGGTAGTGCTGCTGCTGTGCTGCTACTACTACTGCTGTTGCTGCTGCTTCTCCTAATACTGCTGCTACTGCTGCTTTTGCTCCTGTACATGCTGCTGCTATTGCTGCTGCTGCTACTGCTGCTTGTTCTACTGATGCTGCTGATAATGCTGCTTCTGTTACTATAGCTGCTACTTCTGCTACTGCTACTGCTACTGCGGCTACTCCTGCTGCTGTTGCTGCTGTTGTTAGTGATGCTGCTGCTGCTAATGCTGCTGTTGCTGCTGCTCCTGCTTCTAGAGCTACTGCTACTACTGCTGCTGTTGCTGCTACTAGTGCCGCTGCTGCTGCTGCTTTTCTACTGCTGCTGTTTCAGCCGATGCTACTAAAGCTAGTTCTGCTGCTGCTACTGCTACTGGTGCTGCTGTTGATGCTGCTACTGCTGCTACTGCTGTTGCTGCTATTGACGACACTCCTGCTGCTGCTACTGCTACTGTTTCTGCTGCTGATGCTAATGCTGCTGCTGCTCCTGCTGCTAATGCTACGGCTGCTGCTGCTTTTACTGCTGTCGCTACTGCTCCTAATATTCCTGCTGCTGCTTTTATTACCACTGCTTCTGCTGCTGCTGCTACTGCTGACGCTGCTGCTGTTCGTACTGCTAATGCTGCTGTTGCTACTGTTGCTACTGTTGCTGCTGCTACTGCTGCTGCCGCTGCTTTTGCTGATGCTACTGTTCTGTTGGTGAAATTGATTATGTTACTGCCAATGCTACTAATGCTGCTGTAAATACTGCAGCTCCTTCTGCTACTACTGCCCCTGCTACTGCTGCTACTGCCCCTGCTACTGCTGCTCCTGCTATTGCTACTGCTGATGGTACTGCTGTTAGTGCTGCTACTAGTCCTGCTGCTGCTTCTAGTGCTGCTGCTGATTCTATTTCTGCTGCTCCTAGTACTGCTGCTACTGCTGCTGCTGTTGCTAATGCTACTGCTGTTAATGCTGCTGATGCTCCTTCTACTCCTATTACTGCTGCTGTTACTGCTCCTAATGCTACTGATGCTGTTGTTAATGCTGCTGCTACTGCTGCTGCTGCTGCTCCTGCTATTCCTGTTGTTAGTGTTGTTATTGCTGCTGCTACATCTGCTAGTGATGCTGCTACTGCTGTTGCTGGTATTACTGCTACTGCTACTACTGCTGCTGCTGTTGCTTCTGCTGCTGTTGCTAATGCTTTTTCTACTTCAGGAACTGATTCTATTGCAACTGCTCCTGATACTGCTGCTACTGCTGCTGCTACTACTGTTGTTGCTGCTGCTGTTCGTACTGCTTCTGCTTCTATTTCTGCTGCTGCTGCTGCAAATGCTGCTGCTGGTGCTAATGCTCCTGCTTCTGCTACTACTGATGCTAATGCTACTGCTCCTGCTGCATCTACTGCTCCTGCTGCTGCTGTTGCTCGTGCTCTTATTCCTATTGCTGCTGCTGCTGCTGCTGCTTCTGCTGCTACTACTGTTGCTGCTACTGCTCCTTCTGTTATTGCTGCCGATTCTACTGATGCTGCAGCTTCTGCTGTTGCTGCTATATGTTGTGGTGCTGCTGCAGCTGCTGCTTTTGCTTCTACTCTTCTGCTGCTATTACTGCTGCGGTGTCTGTTTCTATTACTGCTTTTGCTACTATTGCTGCTGCTAATGCTGCTGCTGCTGCTGCTAATGTTGCTGCTGCTGCTACTGCTACTGCTGTCACTAGTATTGCTCCCTACTTCCTGTACTGCTGCTGCTCCTCCTGCTGCCGCTGCTGCTGCTGCTGGTACTGCTACAGCTGCTGCTGCTTGTGCTACTACTGCTGCTGTTGTTGCTGCTTCTGCTGCTGTTATTGTTTCTGATGCTAATTCTCTTCTTGCTTCTACTGCTACTGCTGATCCTAATGCTACTGCTATTGCTGCTGCTGTTGCTGCTACTCTTTATGCTTTTGCTGCGTCGGTGCTGCTACTGCTGCTCCAACTGCTGCTGCTACTGCTGCTTCTATTAATGCTGCCGCTGTTTCTGCTGCTGCTACATCTACTTCTGCTGCTGCTGCTTCTGCAGTCGCTGCTGCTACTTTTACTCCTGCAGTTCCGGCTGCTGCTGCTCTTGCCACTGCTGTTTCTGCTGCTGTTACTGCTGCTGTGTCTGCTGACTACTGCTGCTCTTGCTGTTGCTTTTACTGTTAGTGCTGCTGCTGTTGCTACTGTTGCTGTTGCTGCTGCTGCTACTACTGCTATTACTGCTGGTGTTGCTACTGCTGCTACCGTTGCTACTACTATTGCCGCTGTTGCTGCTACTACTTCAATGGATGCCTCTGCTGATACTGCTGCCGCTGTTTCTGCTGATATTGCTACTGCTTTTGCCGTGCTGCTACTCGTGCTTTTGTTGCTGCTGCCGCTTTTACTGCTGCCGCTGCTATTGCTGCTGCTGCTGCTACTGCTAATGCTACTGCTACTGTTAATGCTGCTGCTGCTGCTGCTAATTTTGCTACTACTGCTACTACTATTTCTGTCTTAAGTACTGCAGCTGCTATTGCTGCTACTGCTGCTGCTACTGTTACTGTTTCTACTGCTCCTATTGCTACTGCTGCTGATACTGTTGCTGCTACAGCTGCTGCTGCTGCTGCTAGAGTTCCTGCTGCTGCTGCTGCTGCTGCAGTTCCTCCTACTGCTATTGCTGCTAATGCTACACCTACTGCTGCTGCTATTGGTGCTGCTAATGATGCTGCTGCTTCTAGTGCTGCTGTTGCTACTGCTAGTTCTGCTACTGCTTCCGCTGCTACTATCGCTGCTGCTGCTTTATCTGCTACTGCTGCTACTGCTGCTGCTGCTCTTGCTGCTGCTACTGCTACTACTTCTACTGCTGCTAGTTCCGCTGCTTCTCCAGCTGCTGCTGCTACTGCTGCTGCTGCTACTAATTCTAATGGCACTGCTGTTGCTGCTGCTACTGCTACTGCCTCTTCTATTGTTGCTGCTGGTACTTTTTTGCTGCTGCTGCTACTGCTGCTGCTACTGTTGCAGCAGTTAATGCTGCCTGTCCTGCTGCTGCTGTTGCTGCTAGTGCTGCTTCTGCCGCTTCTGCTACTGCTACTATTACTGCTGCTGTGTCTGCTGTCTACTGCTGCGAATGCTGCTGCTACTGCTGCTAATGTTACTGCTGCTGCTACCGCTGCTGTTGCTGCTGCTGCTGCTGCTACTGCTGCTGCAGTTAGTGCTGCTGCTACTGCTGCAGCTAATGCTTCTTCTGCTACTGCTGCCGCTGCTGCTACTGCTTATACTGCTGCTTGTGATGCCGCTGCTGCTGCTGCTACTGCTGCTGCTGCTAATGCTGCTTCTACTGCTGCTGCTGCTGCTAATGCTGCATGATCTGCCGCCGTTGCTTATGATACTGCTACTGCTTCTGCAGCTGTAATACCTGCAGCTACTACTGCTGCTGCTGTTGCTGCTGCTACTGCTGTTCCTACTTCTGCTACGGTTGCAGCTGTTAATGCTGCCGCTGCTTCTGCTGCTGCTATTGCTGCTGTTGCTGTTGCTACTTTTGCTGATGCTGCTGGTGCTACTCCTACTGCTGCTGGTGCTGCCGCTACTGTTCCCGCTGCTGCTGCTAGTAGTTCTGCTGCCTCTTTTCTTCTCCTCCTACTGCTGCTGCTAGTAGTTCTGCTGCCTCTTTTCTTCTCCTCCTACTGCTGCTGCTGCTGTTTGTGCTTTGCTGCTAGTGCTACTTCTACTGTTGCTTTTTCTGCTGCTCCACGTGCTGCTAATGCTGCTGCTGCTACTGCTTCTGTAACTACTGCTGCTGCTACTGTTGCTGCTGCTACTGCTGCTACTACTGCTGCTACTGCTTCTACTTCTACTAATGCTACTTCCGCTGCTACCTCTTCCGCCGCTACTACTGCTCTAACTACTAATTGTGCTATTGTTGCTACTGCTGTTGCTACTGTTGCTGCTACTGCTGCTACTCCTACTTCTTCCACTGCTGCTTCTACTGCTCTTACTGCTGCTGGTATTGCTGCCGCTGCTTGTGCTGCTGCTACTACTGGTGCTGCTGTTGCTTCTGTTGGTGCTTCTGCTAGTACTGCTCGTGCTGCTAATGCTACTGCCGTTCTGCTGCTGCTGTTGCTGTTACTACTGCTACTGCTGCTGTCGCTGCTAGTTCTGCTGTTACTCCTACTGCTGCTGATGCTGCTAGTGTTGCTGCTACTGCTGCTGCTGCTGCTGCCATTCCTGCTACTGCTGCTGCTGCTGCTGCCGCCGCTGCTGCTGTAGCTGCTATTGCTGTTGCTACTGCTACTGCTGCTGCTGCTCCTGCTCCTGCTGTTGTTGCTGCTATTACTTCGGCTGGCACTGCTGCTGCTACTCCTGCTGATTGTGCTTCTGCTAATGGTGTTACTACTACTGCTGCTTGTGCTGCTGCTACTGTTGCTTCTGCTTCCACTGCTGCTGTTACATGTGATTTTAGGGCTGCCTCTGTTGCTACTGCTACTGCCAGTACTGCTGCTAATGCTACTTCTGCTGCTGCCACTCCTACTGGTAATTCTACTACTGCTAATCCGCTGTTAGTGTTGCTCCTGCTGCTGCTACTGCTGCTGCTGCTGTTGCTACTTCTGCTGCTGCTGCTGCTACTTCTGTTGCTACTGCTAATGCTAATGATGCTGCAAATGCTCCTGCTTGTCCTGCTGCTACAGCTTCTAGTGCTGCTGCTACTGCTGCTAATGCTGCTGCTGCTGCTTCTGCTACTTCTGCTGCTACTTGTGCTGCTGTTACCGCTGCTGCTTCTGCTCCTGCTGCTGCTAGTGCTTTTTCTGCTGCTGCTGCTCCTGCTGCTCCTGCTGCTGCTGCTGCTAGTGCTGCTTCTGCTGCTTGTGCTGCTACTATTTTTGCTTCTGCTACTGCCACTGCTGCTAGTTTTGCAACTTCTGCTGCTACTGCTGCTGTTACTTTTGCTACTACTGCTGCCGCTGCTACTGCTACTGCTGCTGCTCGTCCTGCTGCAGCTAGTTCTTCTGTTAATTCTGCTGCTTGTGCTGCTGCTACTGATTCCGCTGCCGCTGCTTCTTCTACTTTTGCTGCTTCTACTTCTCCTGCTGCTACTACTTTTGCTGGTCCTGCTGCTACTGCTACTGCTACTGCTGCTGCTAGTGCTACTGCTACTGCTGCTGCTAATCCTGCTGCTTCCGCTGCTGCTAGTGCTGCTACTACTACTGCTGCTGCTGCTGCAAGTTCTCCTGCTCTTGCTGCTGCATCTACTGCTGCTCTTCATGCTGCTGCTACTGCTGCTGCTGATGCTGGTCCTGCTTGCAACTGCTGCTACTGCTGCTACTGCTACTGCTGTCGCTACAGCTGCTGCTGCTACTGCTGCTGCTAATGCTGCTTCTACCGCTACTGCTAGTATTTCTTCTGTTTTTTCTGCCGCTATTGCTGCTGCTGCTGCTGCTGCTACTGTAGCTGATATTTCTGCAGCTACTGCTGCTGCTAGCGGTGCTTCTGCTGCTATTGATGCTGCTACTTCTGCTGCAAATGCTGCTGCTGCTACAGCTGCTGCTGCTAATACTGCTCCCACTCCTGCTGCTACTGCTGCTACTTGTGTTGCTTCTATTTCTACTGTTAGTGCTGTTGCCATTGCTGCTGCTCCTAGTGCTGCTGCTGCTGCTTTTAATGCTGCTGCTACTGCTGCTGCTGTTGCCATTTTTGCTGCTATTGATGCAAGTGCTGCTGGTGATACTGCTTTTGCTGCTAATGCTGTTGCTATTTCTGCTGCTTCTCGTGCTTTTGCAGCTGCTACTGCTGCTTGTAGTGCAGCTGCTAATGCTGTTTCTGCTGCTGTTGCTACTGTTGCTGCTGCTACTCCTGCTGCTACTGTTGCTGCTGCTATTGTTGCTGCTACTTCTGCTGCTGCTGCTGCTACTCCTTCTGCTCTTGCTACTTCTGTTCCTGCTACTCCTGCTACTATTGTTTCTGCTGGTTCTGCTGTTCCTGCTTCTGGTGCTACTGCTGCTGCTACTGCTGCTGCTAGTGCTGCTGCTACTGTTTCTACTACTGCAGGTACTGCTGCTGCTGCTCCTACTTCTACTACTGCTTCTGCTGCTCCTGTCACATCTCTAACAAAATATGTCGAACTTTACTACGTTAACAACGCTGTCACTTTGAAAATTTAGTGCGGCTCTTGGAGCTACCAGGCGGAGTCTTTTGTTTCAAAAGTTTTTGCTGCTAATTCATCAGACAAGACAACGATGCTAACAGCAACTCTTTTGTCGTCACACGCGCACGTCTTTCCTTTTTTGTGTTTTACGTTTTTGTAGCGTTGAGACGGCTGGCTGTCCTTTCGCAGTGTTGCTGAAGCTGACAGGCCCAGCAGAGTGAATTTTGTAACGCATGTATTTGACCTGACGACAGAAATATAAGCGCCCTGCCAAACGTTTTGTGGTTCTAACAAAAACAAGACGGTGGAAAAAAACCTCTGGACCAGCGGTTTCCAAATTTTGGTACATGTAAACCCCTTCTTAACTGAGAATTCAAGAACTCCCGCAGGAAATGACACATGGCTGTCATAGTGTCAGAACACCTGTCAATGGGCACATATTTCAGGCATAGACAACCTCAGTGAGAATTGCTGCCATGTTGTGTGTGTGAGTTGTTTGAACAACGGGAATATCCCTGCGGACCCGAGGAGCTACCGGGCCCACAGGTTGTAAACCCCTTATGTAAACACCTGTTTTTCCTCTAATTTTCGTTGTTTTTACCTCCGCGCTGTATTTGTCTATTCCTTATTTGGCGGTGCACTAATGGATCACTCGTACCGCTCACAAACCCACGTAGCCTGAAATATGCAGCCACTGAAATGCTCCTGCTTGTACTGCACAAAAACGGCCGGCCTGTGGTTGCTGCAATGCATAGTGCGCTAGAATTGCTACCATGCTGCACTTTAATTACTTATTACTATGAATTAGTTTTATTCGGGTCACGTCTATGTGTTAATCTTCCTTCTGAGTACCGGAAAATCACAAACTGCCGTACGTGACTTATTGGAAAAAGGGCATAACGTTTTGACAGGGCAAAATAAGTCAGAAACAGGAAAGTAGCAACGTCACTGCGCATTTCTTGAAGGCGTTTGGAAGAGTGCAGTTACAGTGCCACTCATCAACTTCAGTACGAAATGGATTTGAGTGGTCAGCTTTATCCCCGAGGAAAAGCCACCGTTTCGCGTTGAATTGGAAGCTGCATGAGGCAGAGGATTGGTCTGGGCGCGCTGGGAATCGAGCCAGGATTCCTCATACATCAGGCCTGTGGCCCAGTCGCGATAGAGCCTGGGGTTTCCATACGTTAAATAGGAAGAAAAAGGGAAGAAATGGTCCCCTGAATTTATAAAATTGATTGGGTTGTGCAGGTAGGGTGCTGAAGAGAGGATTTGGACCTCAGAACAATTTCAGATTTCTAGACTGGCATTCATCTCAACCTCATGTGGCTAAATTCATGGACTAGTGTCCCTCTTTAGAAGCTAACAGGTTCTCAGTCAGTCAAGAAATTGTTCAGCATTTTATGGAACCCGAAGCTTCATACCGCATTCACAAGAGCCCGCCACCTATCCCTATCCTAAGACAGATCAGTCCTTCGCAGGTCCCCCACCCCACGTCTTGAAGTTTCATTTTAACCCTTTAAACGCCGAATTAAATCACATCTGCCATTTCCTGGCATTATTAGGAGCTCACCATATCCTCGACGTTAGCAGGATAAGGGTTAAAATTATCCCCAAACTCTACGCTTACGTCTTACAGCTCTTTGTCTATTTTCTTCAAGTTTCCCCACCAAACTCTGTGTTCAACTGTTCCGTACTCCATACGTGCTACATGTTCCACCCATTTCATTCTTGATTTGATAAAACAATATTTGGTGAAGAGTGCAGAACATTAATCTCCTCCGTATGCTGCCTTCTCCAGTCCCATGTCACCTTACCCCTCTTATGCCCATATATTCTCTTCAGCACCCTATTCTCGGACATTCTTAGTGTGTGCTTTACCTTTAATGTGAGAGACCGAGTTTCACGCCCACATACAACATACAAACTCATATTTCTGTGTATTTTAATCTTTACATGTTTTGATGACAAATAGGGAAACAAAAGATTCTGGACGGAATGGTATGATGCATTCTCCCAATTCTGTTGACTCTTAATTTCTTTATGGAGGCAGTTTTGATTTTTAGGGCTGTTCCCAAATATTTTAACTGGTCTCCTGTTTAGAAACATTCATTAATTCTCGTACGTTGTCATTCACTTGTAGTCCAGTGTCCTTACTAGCGATTACTAAGTCTGTTACACCAAGCGTTTTGACGTCATCAGTACAAATCAGAAGCTGCTGTGTACCGTTCAGTCTGAACCCCTCGTGGTGTCCCTTATCTCTCCTAAGGGCATATTCTAAAGCAAAGTTGGAAAGTAATGGCGTTAAAACATCTCCTTGTTTCAAACCATTCTTCGTAGGGGAACGTGCCCCCCAGGACTCCATACAGGTTTCATTGAAACAAAATTGCGAAAAACGACCATTAGCTTCGCCATTTCTGTCTGTCTGTCTGTCCGTCCGTCCGCATGACACAAACTGAGTGGATATTCATGAAATTTGATATTTGAAGATTTTTCGAAAATCTTTCGAGAAATTTCTTCTTGAATCATTGCTTACAGGTTAACTTAATCTACCAACGCTCACTTAGAGTATGTAATAGTCATTTCTTTTCCACTGCAACAATGGGTACGCGAACGCGCGTCAATGTCACGTCTGTAAGTGCAGAGCCTGTCTTGCTATCAACCTAACAACTTTCACAAGGACACCAAACTCAGTCATAATATTATACAAGATGTCCCTCCGATCTGAATCACAAGCTTCCCTGAAGTCTATAAACATGTGATGCACCGCTTCGTTGTATTCCCATTTCTTCTCACGTATTTGACGAATGCACAGTATATGGTCAGTAGTGGACCTGTTAGTCAAAATCCACACTAATGATACAAAATAACTTCCTCTGCATGTTGAGGTGACCTTGAAGGAAGAATGGTGGATAATATAGTGTATACGGTTGCTATCAGTGACATGTCTGTACAATTACAGGGGTGTGTATAACACCTCATTTCACGCCTTAAAGAAAACACGCTGTATGTCCGTTGTAGAACCTGAACCTGTTCATGCTGATTACTTAACCAATCGCCGTTTGTTTTACGACTTCTAAGGAATGGGCATAGTGCCAAGTTTCATGACCTTGCAGTAGATGGAATGTATTGTTATTTCCGAGCCCTAACAATTAAACCAAGGAGGAAGATTTTGTCAAATACAGTAGCACGCATTGGAAGATGACAGACTTAGACTGGTACAAAATTGTGGCCGGGAAACTGAAGTGGAAATGCATTGGAAATACCAAGTGACAGGTTTGGAGCATCCTGAAGACTGGGTTTGAGCTTGTAGTGGATATTGACCGGTGGCGAGCCCGTGAGAACAGGTTTCGATTCCCGTAAAGAACAGGGTGTTTCTTGGTTCCTGTTTCAAGAATGAATCTCCCGCAGGGAGTTAATTAATTAATTAGTCCTTTAAAGACAAAAATTAACCTCAGTTATATGTGACGATCAAAGATCCAGTCCGTACCGCGCAGTAAACACAAACCGTCTCTGTTATACAAACTAGTCAGTTAATGCTGTTTAGGGAAATAATCGCTGTTTGTTCTCAGATCCACACAAAATACAAATACACTGTGTGGGCAGAACGTGGAATTGTGGAATGTTAAACTGGTAGTATATATAGTGACCACTGGGACTTAGAGGGTTAATGTGTCTAGTGCTGTGTGTTACCACACTGACGCACGGCACCTCCTAGTGCCCATGTGCTCACACCTATTTTTCCTGGCGCCATAAATTAACTGTGCTAAGCTGCACTATCATCCGTTAGTGGAAAGCAAAAGGTACAAATGAAAATATTTTCCTCCTGCTAACCGTTCAGTGCACAGTGGCTGCTATAAACACGTTTCGTTTCAGCGATGTTCATGAAACAGCGTCTGTCCTGCGGCTGTTGGCTTCGGCAGGCAGCGTCTGGATCAAATCTGGATCAGTTTATCCTGCATATGTCTTGTCACTTTTGAATGCTACGTGTTCCGCCAGTCACATTCCCCTTTATGAGTTTGTGCGTGTGATTTGAATCAGTATTCCATTCGTTCTGAAATGAGTTCACAATGATGTCTGCAGGTCAGCTAGAGCCACTGTCGAGCAAGTCTGTCAAGATTAATCGTGTTCAAAAAAAAAAGAAAGCAAGGTTTTTCTCGAAGTTTCAATCCGCATTACAAGAACAGCAGCAGCACAGGGAGCAGAAGGCTAAAGTGTGGCAAATTGACGGGCATCCACAGGGTGTTTGCCAGCGGTATTGCACAAGGGCTAGTTGGAAATTGTTAATATGGCGCGCTTTTTAAATCGTTTGTTAATTGTACAGTTACATGGGACTGCTGGTCTGAGTGGCCGCACGGTCTAAGGCATAGGACTGCGGCAGCTCGCCTGCTGAGATTATGGGTTCGAATCTCACTGGGAGGATGGTTGTTTGTCTGTTGTGAGTGTTGTGTTTTGTCAGGTAGATGTCTCTGCGACGAGCTGATCGCTCGTCCAGAGGAGTCCTACCGACTGTGGTGCTTCGTTAAGTGTGGTCTAGAGACCTCGTGAATGAGGAGCCTCTGGCCCACTGGGGGCTGTTGCGTCAGAAAAATACTTCACCCTGTTCGTGTTATCCTAGTAATGTATCCTTTACAGGGTTCGTAATCTCACGTTACTCTCAACAGTTATTGCCATGTTTTATCCGGCACTCAGCAGCCTAACAAATGTTCACTTACAACAACCCTAATATAAAAGGGACTTAAATAATTCTGTACATCACATCACGCTTGATCCATGTTAAGGGACTTTTCCCTAATACACTCGAAACTCTCCTCTGCCCGTAGTGGGTAAGTCTGATTCAGCTCAGAGATGTAATGACTACACTCCATGGGCCATAAACCATCCGCACAGCCCATCAGAGAAGCAGAATGCTTTTAAGGGTGATATTCATAGAGTTATATGCTGTTATGTGCACATAATTAACGTACTTCATTCTTTACATTCACATTTTAGAAACCTGGAATTTCCTTCGTAAACCCAAGATCGGAAATGTAAAAACGGCTTAAGGATATTGTATTACCTGCTGGGCGGTTCTTGCATTGTCACTGCCTCACTACAGACAGACAGACAGACAGCAGTACGTTACGGTCGCAGCTGCATGTTTCGGCCCTCAGTCCTGGTCACTGCGCTATCAGCGACACGAAAGAAAGCCTAAAGGCGTTAAAATTTAAGATTTCAATTACAAATAATTTATTTGTGTTCGGAGGAATTGAGACACTGTGCATCGGCCTGCTGGCTGGATGTCAGTTGGTCACGCGATTGACAGGAACTGTCTGCTGTTGACACAATGCAGTGTGAACAAGCGCACAGCCCAAGTCACCTGAATTTCTCATATTATCCGTCACCTTCTGTCTGCTTATCAAATGTGTTCTTGGTGTATGAAACCACGAACGTTATTTCCAAATGTGATTGTCCACATATTGCAACACACCAACGTACCTTAGGGGCGTGTGGATTTCCCACCCCTGTTCTTGGCTCGCATTTACCCTCTAGCTTCTGTTTATTTCAGAAAGTCCTGGCAGAGAACTTAGTAAGCCCTCACATTCACTTCTCTCTCATGTTACGACAAGGTAAAGTAGATTCTGAACAAAGGTATTAACGTGGGAGAAAAGGAATAGAAAGTTGGTAGCCCTGATATTGATGCAAAAGGAATGGCGTGATTGAATTGTGGGACGAACAAAGGCACTAGCACAATATTTACTGCCAATAGAATGCGAGGTACCAGTATGCAGCACGGATAGCGGCAGGCCGCAGCCAACACTGCCTGTTAGAAATGCTAAGGAAGGACAACATGGGAAGATATCGGCGTAGAAGGAACGTCTTAAAAAGTACCGGTGTAGTGTGAGGTGGACTGGATGTGACTGACTGAGGGTCGGGTCTATTCACAGGCTTTTTGACCGTGGGGACGAAGGTTCGATTCACCAAAAAAAAAGGGGGGGGGGAGCTTTTTCAAACCCAGAAACTAAAATGCTGTGTGATAATAGATTTTAAAAAAATTATGCAAACTTTGTTATGGTGGTTACGGTGGTTATGGTGCTGTAGAACGAAAAATAACAAGATAAGGTGATTTGCTGTGTCTTTTGATTTCATATATTAAGACAGGTGCTTGAACTTCCATACTCACACGGAACACACAGCACACACGGAACACATGCATACTCACGCTGTTGGTAACCAGCACTGTCCGTGAGCCGACAGGTAACAATGTGATGGGTACGGAGCGTGAAGTGACATCAGACAACGCCGACTCACACACTTTGTGTATTTAATCATTTGTTTCAGAAATGAAATGAACACATGGATGGAGTCAGCTTCCCGCACTCTCGTGCTGTGGCCCAGACCGCTCTCAGCTCAGTCAGGCTCTGTCCATTGCTCTCTAACCGCATGCAGTGTTGTTTGTTAGCCGTCAATATCTGACGCACTTTACCTTTCCAACAGTATTTGTATTTTATTAAAATCAAAAGCCTTTTTTATGGTTTTGACATTTTCCACGGATTTGGCACTGCTGCTGTTTTGAAACGTCTTGGAACAAAGTTGGAATTTGACAGTAAGAAATGGAATATGAAGTTCATAGCGGGTATTTCGGTGCCGACTGGTCACGGATATTGGGACTTTACTGCACAGAGACTGAGCTGCACAGAGACTGAGCTGCACAGAGACTGAGCTGTACAGAGACTGAGCTGCACAGAGAGTGTACTGCACAGAGACTGTACTGCACAGAGACTTTACTGCACAGAGATTGTACTGCACAGAGACTGAGCTGCACAGAGAATGTACTGCACAGAGATTGTACTGCACAGAGACTACTACACCGAGATTGTACTGCACTGTGATTTTACTGCACAGAGACTGAGCTACACAGAGACTGAGCTGCACAGAGACTTTACTGCACAGAGAGTGTACTGCATAGAGACTGAGCTGCACACAGACTTGCTGCACAGGCACTTACTGCACAGAGACTTTACTGCACAGAAGCAAGTACAGTCGGAAGGTACGAACCATAGACCCAAGAAGCGAATTCAGAGTCAGTCTGTGTGCATGAATTTTGGGGTATTTGAGGTGTGACGCCGTGTAGTTTTGCGAGTTGGTGCGAACGTTGCACAGTGTTTTACCACTGTCTTTATGATACACCTATACTGAAGATGGAGGCAAGAGTTGCTTTTTGAAACCTGATTATCTCTTTACGTCAGTACGCAGTGTCTCATGCCTGAGTGGGAACTTCAGATGTCATGAAAATGGGAAGATAGACAAAACAGAGTACCGTTTATCACTCTGTAGTATAGCCACAGGCCCAGTTCCCTGCATCACCCTGTAGTATGGCCCAAGGCACCGTTTCACACATTACCCTGTAGAATGTCCCACAATCACAGTTTCTCGCATCACCCTGTAGAATCTCCCACAATCACAGTTTCTCGCATCACCCTGTAGAATGTCCCACAGTCACAGTTTCTCGCATCACCCTGTAGAATGTCCGACAGGCACAGTTTCTCGCATCACCCTGTAGAAGGTCCGACAGGCACATCACTGGCAATATAATAGAACGGTGTAGAAAGCAGCGACAATAGCTATTGTGATGGCTTCATTTTGAAACTTTGCGAAAGAAGAATACAGGATATCCTCCGTCTGTACTGCTATTGAGAATGTGCAGTGGATACACTTCAAACATCGGTCCATGGAAGTAGCATTACATTCGTTAATTACCTCACACAATGAAAACTGAACAACGTCGGACTAACAGGATTGTCTCCCGCCTGACTGCAGCAGAATCCTCTGGTGGCAGCCGACTGGCCCACGGTTAGCCCTGCCCTGAGCCTCTCGCTGCTTTCGAAGTGTCCCAGCTGTGACCGACCGGCATGTTTGTCCCCTCGTGCTTGAGTATAACGAATGGGGGCGTTGGACGAATCGCAGTGACTGAGGAAAAGAGCGAACGTTGATGTGGGATACACACGAAGAGCATATGATGTCATTTCCACCTCACAGCAAAAACATTGCTTCTTAATTATGCAGAGAACCTGTTGATGCTGCAAATGCGAACAGTCGCTGTTTATTCTGAAAATAATACGAAAGACACAAACAGGCATGTGCTGTGTTCTTGTGTGGTGCAGCAAGCGACGCTACATTCTGTGGCCGGGGTGTGTGTGCCTGCGTGCGTGCGTGCGTGCGTGCGTGCGCTGTACTTCTGAATATTTTGCTGTGTATCAGAAAACGACAGTTCGGTGCTGATAGCAAAGCAAACAGCAGGGCCGTCCGCCGTCTGCATCTGATCGGCGTGCTCTTTGAATCCTGCGAATCGCTCATGCAGGAGATCTGAACAAATACCAGAAACACATAATGGAGTTCAGGCACTGCAAACACACTTTTGCGTTATGCGTGAAATGCTGTATTCTGTCTCACTTCATTGTCGATCCTGATGGTATAGCAGGCGGGAGGAGCATTGCAATATTGGCTGCAACAGTGACATGCAGCAGCTTCATTGATTGACGCTCCAAATTACATTATGAAATTTACCTATTGTGAACCTTTGAAAGAAAAATATTAACCTGAATTATACATAAACACCCAGTCCGTACCGCGCAGTAAACACACCCTGCCTCGGTTATAGAAACCAGTCAGTTAATGCTGTATAGGGAAATAATCGCTGTTTATTCTGAGATCCATAGAACACATAAATATAGTGTGTGTGGGCAGAACGTAGATTTTTATGTAAACCTGAATTATATTTAAATACCCAGTCCGTACCGCGCAGTAAACACACTCCGCCTCGGTTATAAAAACCGCCCAGTTAATGGTGTATAGGGAAATAATCGCTGTTTGTTCTCAGATCCACACAAAACACATAAATACAGTGTGTGGACAGAACGTAGATTTATATTTAAACCTAAATTATATATAAAGACCCAGTCCGTACCGCGCGGTAAACACACTCCGTCTCTGTTATACAAACCAGTCAGTTAATGCTGTACTGTTTGCCCACTGAGATCGGACCGATAGGTTGTTCCGAAACGTCGGTAAGGAGCTACCAAGCTTGGCCGCGCAGACCCCAGTAACAGTGCAACTTGCATACTGCAACAGCAGCAGTGTCATGGCTGCTGGTGGCCTGTGGGCCTTATGCTTGGCATAATTAGGGCCTTTCTGACATGTAAACCCTTCCTGGCGTTATCGGTTGATGCAGTCGTAGAGGATGTTATGGGCTGGATGTGTGGAACGTATGAGGAAGACGAGAAAAGCAGTACATGTTTTGGTGGGGAAAGGTGATAGAAAACCGCTTGGAAAACTTGTATGTGGGAGGATAATATTAAAATGTAAATCTAAGAAATAGGATGAGAATGAGTGGCATAGACTGGATTAATCTGGCTTAGAAAAGGGGAAAGTGTCGGGCCGTTGTGTACACGGTAATGAACATTCGGTTTCCTTAAAATACACGGAATTTATTGAATAGCAGGGGAATTGTTAGCTTGTCACGAAGGACTCTGCTCTATGGGTTTGGTTGGTTGGTTAGTTAAGAGGCCTGTGTCGCTAGCCGCCATATTACGCCACTACCTCCCCTCTCCCTCCCTCGCCCCCTCCCCCACCCCCAGGCCGTTCTCAACTGAGACGACATGCAAATTGGGGTGATCAGTCAGAGATTTCTAATTTAAATGTAAACGCTTTGAGTGAGCTTCTGATCCACGCACGCATTTAGTTACGCAGTCATTCGGATGTCTGGTTAATTAGTGTGTTAATCAGTTAACGTCTGATAAAGTTCATCTCAAAGGAACAAGCTCTAATGTTCTGTCTTTCTCTCTCTCTAAATCTCTCTACCTGTCTCGCTTCTTTCCTTTTACCTGATTGCATTACCGCTTCTCTTGCTGTGTTTATTTCTTTTTTATCAAATATTCCACGGCGCTATTTCCTTCACCGGACCTATAACTCTTTTCCCCATTCTCTGTGTCTCTCTGTTCCAATTCCACTGCTGTCTGTCTGTCTGTCTGTCTGTGCGCAGTCCCAATGTCGCAATCTTGTTTTTCTCGGCGTTTCTAAAGAACGTACCGCCTGTATTTGTCAGCGATGTGGGGTCCAAAAAAATGAGGATTTCTTCCTTCGAAACGTCGGCAAGCCTCAATCCAGCTAAGCGGCTTCGCATCCCAGCAGACCTGAATCCTGAACTTGCTAATCAGTTAAAGAATTTTTTAACGGAACTGATAGTGGAAAATTGCAATAAACGTTGAGACGCTTTTGAAATTTTCGTTGATGCTGAGCAGAACTGACTTGCACGTGGAGCTGTGGTGTTTGTCTGTGCGTATCGATGATTACTCGTTATCGCATGTGACAAAAGACAAGTGAAAATCTCCTTTGCATGTGGGACACAGTAGTAACTGAATTACGAAATTCAGCCTTAATCGTGCTTGGATTATGACGAGAGCAGTTCTGTTTGAGCGAATGCTAGGCCACGCGTTGGAAACGTTTGCATTTTTAGAGAAGGTAATTGTATATGGCCCTGTGCAATTGCGTGTCGGTGTGAGGTCACCTGTGTAATTCAGTGTCGGTGTGAGGTCACCCTGTATACTGTTTGTTATGGCATATTTGCGTCTCAGCGTAATGTTTGTTCGCTGTAATGGAAGAGTGTTTCTCAGTATTCATGTATTTGTTTATAGTTCATATAATTTAAGCCCTGTTGTTTTTGGTGGGTATATAGTGCAAAGACGCGTTTTAAAAACTGGCATTTATCGGTGTTTTGTTTGAAACTGTCAGCTGTGCGCTATTTATAGTAGAATATCAAAAGTTGTCATTTGTGAATTGAAATCGCACAGTCAATAAACGAGCGGAACCGCCATAGCAGTCAGCAGTGTTCACTGTTAGCAGCACCGTCAGAGCACACAACAACACCAGCCAATCCATCATCTATTTACAAATCCATTTTCGATGAGCGGATGTGTTTGCCGGTCCTCAATTACCGTCTTCAGGTAAACACAATTTTAAATCGACGGACTGTTGCTAAAGACTTTAACATTAATAAATTCCACCGTGCACATGTGATATGTACCGCCCATATGTGATATGTACCGCCCATATGTGATATGTACCGCCCACATGTGATATGTACCACCCACATGTGATATGTGCCGCCCACATGTGATATGTACCGCCCACATGTGATATGTATCACCCACATGTGATATGTGCCGCACACATGTGATATTTACCGCCCACATGTGATATGTACTACCCACATTTTCTCTGCTGCACCATTTGTGTGCACTAACGTTATCCTTAGAGAAAGTACGCTACTATCCTTCGTTTTTTCGTCATCCTCGTGTATGATTCCAAAATTAATAGAACATATTGCCGTTTGGGTTCTAGGAAATTCTTTTAAAATGGTCAAACCTCAATGTTGTGATATATTAATCGTAATTTTATTAGTCAGGATATCATCACATATACCTTAGTTGTGTCAGTCAGGATATCATCGCAATACACAAATACAACAAAATTCCATTTTTTTTCCTCCTCAGTTTTCTTCTTGCTCTCTAGTGCTCCACTGTTGCATTTTTCCAGCCCCATTTCGTTTTCCTCTCCTCTGTTTATCTTATGGAAACTTGTTAATCTCTACTGTGTATTTTATGTTTGTAATTTACTTCGCAGTGTTCATGTCAATAGCAAACAAAAGTTACATTAGCACGGCTCAAATAATTTGCTTGCTCTGTGATTCGTCATTAGCACTGAGCAGCAAATCCAGCGTGATTCGTGTGTAAGATAAAAGCCTGGCGTGACAAAAAGCCCAGACTTCTGAATGCTGGCGCAATGAAGTCAATTTGTAATTTGATGTGTCGGTACAGTCAGTACAGTAAAATCAATTTAAGAACGAAGCAGCCCCAATTTGTAACGATTGTGTCCGGTCCTAGAAATAACATTAAAAATTTACACTGCAGTACTTGGCACAGTCCTGATGATATTTATTTCACGTCGAAAAGTTCATACTCCATCGATATGGGGCACGCCCTGACGTTAGGTAAAGTACGTGCTAGAAGTCTGGACACCGAGATTGAATAGAAAACCGCTCGCCTGCTGAAATTGTGGGTTCGAATCCCGCCCGGGGCATGAATGTCTGTGTTGTGAGTGTTGTCAGGTAGAGGTCTCTGCGACGAGCTGATCACTAGTCCAGGGGAGTCCTACCGACTGTGGTGCGTCGTTGTGTGTGATCTAGAGACCTTGTGAATGAGGAGACCTTGGCCCGCGTTGGGCCGCAGCACCAAGAGAAAAATAATGTGGAAGCTGAAACTGCGTATAATTTGGCATTTTGGAACAGAAGTGACAAATCAATTGTAACGTGCCTACTGGCCTGTGACGTCGTCGTTGAATGTTAAGAGCCTTTTTGTAGTCTTGTATTTTAATGTATGAAGATTTTAACATTTCCTTATGAACAATACAACTACCAGATGAGGTACTGCAATAGACCGCTTGTATAGAAAATGAGTTCTATTTACTTCTGACCGAGAGACGCCGCTACAAGTTTTGTATTAGTCTGGCCTAATATGGCCTTATTACAACCTGAAACATGTAGCGACTTCATGTAAGCAATATAACTTTGCTTACAATAAACTCTTGTGTGTGTCCGACTGTTTTTTTACTGTATTGTGACATCATACAACGCGATTTCGTCCCAAAAATATATTACTTCCGGTTTTGCCATTCCTACTTGTCCTGCCTGGTCTCAATTGTAGTTTAGCGTTCTTCTTTGACTTCTGACTCAGCAGGTTTTATGAATTTTCGCCTTCCTGTAACTAACTACAAGGAGCAAGATTCCTTGTTGGGAATCTGTCGGTTTCTCGGCCAGCCAGAAAGTCCCCGCCCGAATGGAACCTGGATGTTCATTACCGTTGCCACAACAGACCTCCATTTGTTTCTGTTCCGAATTAAATCAGTCCAGCCCACGTCCTGCCATCCTATTTAAGATCCATTTTAATACTGTCCTCCCATCTATACCTGGATCGACCAAGTGGTCACTTTTCACAGTTCGCAGTTTTGTTATTTACTGTTGGTTCAGTCGCGACGTTAGATTAGGTTGTGTAGGGGTGAATGGTGGGGTGGTACAGAGTAGTAACTTTAAGTGTTATTGAAGGAATTTTTGTGGCCATATTTTGGATTCTGTCTTGGCATTTTGGGGGGCTGTGAAATGCCACGTAGAATTTTATTCAGGTAGTCGTGGCCTTAACCAAGATTCGAACAGGTACTTCCCCTCCAAAATGGCGGTGAGAAACGCTGCTGCTTTGTGACGGTCAAATGTCAACTGTCAAATGTCAAGGCACAACGGCGTGACGCACGTTTGTCAGTAGAGGGATCTGTTGTTAGGTTGATATTGTGGCTGCGTAATTCGGTGTCAGTCAGCAGACTGTTTGAACACGTGCAGAGCACTGTATATTGCATTCACAGTGGGCGTGACAGTGGCGTGTTTTAAGTCGAAACATGTAGCTACGATGAAAATAAAAGAATACGGGTTGCTAATAAAGTTCTGTCGAACTGACATGTCTTGACATTTGACCTTCATATCGTAAGCACGTGATAGTCACTGCTTGAGGCGAAATTGCAGGTGAAAGAAGAATAAGAAGAAGAAGAAGATGATGATGATGATGATGATCCTACAGTCCGCTCCTCAGCAGCACACGGTACGAGGCGTGTGGACTATGTCAAGCGCCGGCCGGCGTTTGAAATAAAGCTGTGCTGTGCCGCAGACAGCAGCCATAATACAGTAAGTGCAGCTTGGGGGGGGGGGGGGGGGG
>Ga0123354_10002493_pt1 | contig 24403 bp, 16 predicted proteins | sample TergutLab28metaG_2_FD_97872 | JGI IMG/M metagenome (GOLD analysis project Ga0123354, IMG submission 97872) | Labiotermes labralis P4 segment gut microbial communities from Petit-Saut dam, French Guiana - Lab288 P4 | ecosystem: Host-associated > Arthropoda: Insects > Digestive system > Gut ... | reverse complement strand
AGATCTCTACATACGCATAGCTTGACAAACCGAATCAAAACAGGGGTCAGATAAAACACTATGAAACATAACAGATACAGATAGTAATACAAAATACATGAATATAAACTAGACAATAACTCTTTTTGTGGTAGAAGGGGGTTGTTTTCGGCTGGTGTGGCGTTGTAGACGTGCGGAGGCTTGTTCTCTGTCCTCGTCCTTGAAAGTGCTGCGTTGTGCGGGGGGGAAGAAGGGGGGGGTTTGGTCCGAGCGGCTCCGAGCGGCTTGGTGGCAGGTTTCCTTGCCTAGAGGAACAGAGATGCGTGTGTGAATAGGATGGCTGAATGACCTGTTCTATTATGCGTGGGAGGGTTCTTCTGTATTGTGAAAGTGTAAACATGAAGCATCTGTGGACTTACCTAAGGTCTTGGTGCTAACGTGTTCCTGTCTTGCTTTTCCCCTTGTTGATGTGGGTCCGTATGGGTGGCGGTGCTCGCTGATGGAGTCCCCCTGTGCCGTGTCTCTGATTGTGGTAGGTTCATTCACCTTGTTCACTGTCGGGTGTGGTTGTACTGCTAACTTCCTAGATTCCTATGTATTGGGATATTCCGGCTAGGGGGGCCTTGTGGGCAGAACTACAACAACCACAACCACAACGACAACAACAGCAAAAAGTAGTACTACTACAACAACAACAACAACTACTATTAGTAGTGGCGGTGTTAGTAGTAGTAGTAGTAGTAGTAACACCATCAACTTTTCCAGGAACAACAATATTATCATTAATGATATTAATAATTTTAATAATAATAATAAGTAGGATATTACTGTATGTGACAAGTCTGGGTAGTGTTTTGGACATTGTCCATTGTCTTGGAACTTTTTATACTGCAACGTATACTAAACACTTTGTCTGTTTTTCTCATCAATTGAAAGGAAGGGAAGGGGGAGCGAGGTGTCTTATTGTGATGGGCCCCTTTGAAATGGTTCGTCTATGTCACTGCATCTACTTGTAGAGAGTATCTCTTTCAAACGAGCCCACCAAACTAAGACAGTTCACCCTCCCACTGCATTCGATGCCGAAAATGTTCCAAGTTGTTGAACCTTTCAGTATAAAAAGCCTGAAGACAATGCTGATTGCGGAGGGTGTCCAAACAGCGGCAGATGTGTTACATAATGTTTTCCGCGTTTTGAAATAAGGGCCACGGTCACATTAGTGAAATGTATATACAATATACAAAATTACACAATGCAGGGGGTTGAGTAACCCACCAGCTATTATGAATTTGACACTTATAGCCCTCAAATCTGCCCGCAATAACGGTTGTCGGCCTTGGTCACAAAATGGTTGGACTCCCCTGCTTATTGCAATACACCATCGTCAGAATAGTTTCAAGTTTAATAATAAAAGCACTTTTCTCTTTACAGGTAAGCTGCCGGAACCTCACAGAAATTACCAGTTCTCAGTTCAATACAGGTAACACAATTAGTAACTACTGGACTAGTCTGTAAACGTAGTTTCAACACTTGAAACGTGTGTGAAAGCTTATCTACCAGCTCCCACACCCATTCTGTACATCGCTGAAAATATAATAGGACCATCACTTTCTTTCAGTGTACAAATTATTTTTAATATTTGAGATTAGACAACGCTGCAGCTGAGATAAAAATAATTATCAGAATATAAGTGACATGTCATTTGAGAGTATTCCACGGCTTAATAAACAGAAATAGGGTACATTTTTTTTAGACGAAGTGTAGCATGTAGCTTATGGTGTTAACGCAAAGAATGTGACGGATCATATTAAAGTGAGGCACGGCAGGGGGCACAGTCTGAAAGATTAGAAATGCCTACATCATTTTGCTGAAAGCCTGAAAAGATTCGACCACTTACGAGACCGAAATATGTATGGGGAGATATTTGTAAATGGGATTTAAGGACAGCTTCTTCAGTTATGGAATACCTTCATTTGGATCAGGATATTCTCGAAAAGAAAATCGTTTTGAATTTCATTGCGAAGTTTCGTTCTTCGTCAATGGCATACATTTTTTGATGTCTTGAACAAATATCAGCTTTTTATGAAGACCTCTATTCATTTTGGTAATTGTGATGGGTAAAGTTAAACCCAGAGATTTCCATTGCGACATATGGAGAGTAACATTCATCCTAAGCTTCTACACAGCTGCTCAGTGGATTTAAGAATGTTAGTATATATTGACGGAAAAGAATAATAAAACACATGAATATTAACTTGAAAAATAAAAAAAGGATGCAAGAGATACGGGAAAACAAATATTTTTGTAGGGAATGCTAATTGGAGATGCCCATTGAAGCCACCAAAGGGAAGATTTGATGGCTAGTGTTTGTGGTGAGTTGAGGAAAATCTCACTGGCCGTTTGACATGTATACAGCGCTCACAGTATCTAGTAATTGGTTTTGTATAAACAGTTTTGAATATTGTTACTCTGATCATGAATTTTATTTGACCAATGAGATTAGAAGGCTGGTGTAACACTGATATGTGTGTTCGTATTATGCAGCTTGAAAGAAGTAGGAATGTGTTGAAGAATTTTTGTGAAAACCTGAAAGGAATATACCACTTTGGATTCTAAGTATATCTTGGAACATGACACAAAAATGAAACTTTTTTTCCGCCCTAAATGAACTTAGATATCACATGAGCTTTATGCTTCGGCCTAGTCCAAAACGTGAGTGTGCACCCTTCGCCTACGAACCATTCTGTGAAGACCGATAAAGTGTTGGCAAGCTTGTAACCTATGTATTTGATTTAAAGAACGGAATCGGAATACCAGGAGATACTTTTGAATCGAAACGGGAAATACGTTCATAATTAAGTATTCATTTTTTCTTGTTGTGCCTTAGACTGTGACAATGCAAACATTGATTACCCAGCAGGTTTATTTCCAAGTCTTCTACAGATCTGCAAGGTGCAATAACGGCACATAGGAATGGAGCTATCTTTACAGTACATTTGTGTTTAATTCTTTTATCTATATTACCTATTCCCCATCTAAGGAAATGTTTTAATAGCTCTTATTATTGGATATAAATTATAATTTATGGTTCGATTGGCTTTGGAAGACTTCGATAATGGCCCGCATTAACACTAATTTACCACCTCCATTGGGGCACGCGGTGGCACAGTTGGTTGAGGCACTACGCTGCAAGCCGGAAGTTCGCCGGTTTGATTTTTTCATTGAATTAAACCTTCTGGCCGCACTGTGGGCCTGAGGTGGAATCAGCCTCTAACGGTAATGAGTAATCGGAATAATTTCTGGGGAAGGGGGTAAAGGCGGTCGATGCGTAGGGCTGCTGCAAGGATTTCTCTACCTTTATTTAACTGTTTGTTTTGAACATACATTGTAACTACATTTCCTATTATTTAGGAAAAAAGAAACATTTCTGAAAGCACCATTAACCTGCTGAACTTTATAATGGAGATTCGGTGTGTTTTCTGTGAGGTAGGAATTGAATTTTTGCGTGTCTTGTTGTTGAGATTAAGTTCATGGTTCAAAAAGTTAATGGTGTGCTACACAATCACCCTTCGTTACTTTGTTGTCCCGACGCGCTCAGTCCGGTAGGTGATCCTCTTTCGGGAAACGGGTGTGGTTCACCGAATCACATATAGTTTTAATTATTTTTTTTATTTAACTCACTTTATTCTTGATATAAAACAATTGAACGCTATATTCAGTAAAACAACTAGATCATTTCCAGTAAACTGACACAGTCAAGTTTCTGTACTCCTACCTACACCACCCTCGTACGCGACTGAGTTCGCACTGGACTGCTAGCGTCCGTTATCAGCTCCTAACGTTTTCTCATTTAAATATCTCCCCTCTTTCCTATCGCCAACGGTGCCGAATATACGCTGACAGATTAACTTACAACGCATACCATGAACCGTCCGTAACTGACGCCAGCAATCCTAAGTAACAACTATACTAAAAATGATTGGCTATAGTGTTTAATTTCATGCATATAATGTGAATGTACAGACTGTTACATGGACGTAATGTTTAATTGAGATGTGGTGCATTAATTACGAGTTAAAGTACCAACAGTAACGCCATTACTACGACAAATAAAAGTAATGTGTGACGTTCTCGCACGTAATCAAGCAGCCTCATATTTGAGGCCACAGTGTCGTATTATTGAATAAACTGCGATGTGGTGCGGGTGGATTGGACACCGCTCCACTGAAATGACATTTATCGCATTAAAGTTAATACTGTACAGTAGGCCCATTTGAAGTGTTGATACTGTTGGATTTATTTCACTTACTGAACTTCAGTTAGTATGCAAAAAGGGTACTGACTACATTTTAATCCGTACACAAAGAAATCTACTATTTTGAAGAATTCTGCGGATATATGCAGGTACAACCGTAATTCGCCTTTAGTTAAAATTGTAAAGTGCTCCCTTTACAGGCCCGGTTTGGCCCAGAGGGTGGGTAGAGGTACAGCTCTCCTCTTCCATGACTGCGCCACTAGAAGGGGGTGAGTGTTCAGCAGCACGCCCCGGCCGCACTTTATTCCCGGGAAAGTCCCGGTACCCATTTTACAGGAGGCTGGGTGGGCTCCAGGGCCGGTCTGGACGGGCGGAAAATCTCGTCCCCACCGGAATTCTATCCCTGACCGTCCAGCCCATAGTCAGTCGCTATATCAACTGAACTACTTGGCCCACTAGTTAAAATTATATTGTACGAAACTCGCTTACTCTACAAGGATTCCGTGTGCGAGAAGGAAAAGTTACAGTTCACCTCACAACGCCAAGAACGCTCATAGAAGGAGGAGATGTGCGTATAGCCCTACACGTACTTCTTTCTTTAACCTCGGCGGTAGATGATGGGTGGTAAACGCCACGCTCCGGCCGCTTTACTCCAGGAAAAGAGACCCGGTATCCATTTCACAGGAGGTTGGGTTGGCCCCATGTCCTTTCTGGACGCGTGTTGGAAATCCCGCTCTTAGCGGGGTTCGATTCCCAGACTTACCAACCCGTAGCAAGTCACTATATCGGTCCACTCCTGTGTAAAAAGCAGAATGATAATTACTGAAGGTTTGGCTGTGCTAGTGCGATGGTTCAGTGTATGTGCGAGAATGATTTTATTTGTATCGGAATGAAAGGTGTAAATACTACTTGGGCCCACTGCGAGCCGCCTACTCTTAAATTATTTTTGTTAACTTTCTGATCCGGGTTTATGCTACACATGTACTCATGATTGTGTGTAATTTTTCCTTCCATTCAATTTTGATTTGTAATTAAATTGTAATACTTTTTCCCTGTTCTTTTCCTTTAAATCTCAAGGCCTTTTTGGCCTTTTGTTGTTGTTGTTATTGTTGTTGTTGCTGTTGCTGCTGCTACTGCTGCTCCTGTTGCTATTGTTGCTGCTGCTGTTGCTGTTTTTGCTGTTGTTGTTGTTGCTGCCGTTGTCATTGGTGGTGCTGTTCCTGATTCCGCTGATATTGTTTTGTTGTTACTGATGCTGTTGCCGCTGCTGCTGTTGTTCTTTTGCTGTTGATACTGTTGTTGTTGTTGTTGTTACTGCTGCTGGTGTTGTTTTTGTTGCTGTTGCTGCTGCTATCCTGTTTTGTTATTGTTGTTACTGCTGCTGCTGCTGTTCTTTTGCTGTGGATACTCTTGTTGTTGTTACTGCTGCTGGTGTTGTTTTTGTTGCTGTTGCTGCTGCTGCTATTCTGTTTTGTTATTGTTGTTGCTGCTGCAACAGCTGCTGCTGCTGTTGTTGTTACTGTTGCTGCTGCTGTTGTTTCTGTTGTTGCTGCTGTTGCTGATACTGCTGTTGTTGCAGTTGTTGTTGCTGCTTCTGCTCTGTTGCTACTGTTGTTGTTGTTGTTGGTGGTGGTGGTGGTGCTGTTGTTTCTGCTGCTGATGTGATCGTCATCGTCGTCTCCATGCACTTTTGCCCTTTGTAACTAGCCATTTGGTTTTTGATACGGCTCGTAAATAAATAAATATTTTTATTTCCATTAGTAGCATTATTATTATTATTATTATTATTATTATTATTATTATTATTATTATTGCCTGCATCATCATCATCATCATCATCATCATCATCGTCATCATTTTGTCATTGCTACTGCTAGTAACAATTCTACTAATGTTGTCCTTATATTCACAGTTAAAAGTGCCTTTTACAATTTATATGTGTACATGTATATTGCTTATGTTTGTGTGTATATATAGTGTATACATATATATTCGAAGTTGTAACATTATGGCTGCTTGCGCTCATCAGACCATTATCCAAACAGCAGACCAGAACCACTGAGATACACACAAACACACAGACTAACAGCTTGTTAGTGACAAACATGTTGCCATATTTCGAGATTAATATCATAAATACATTTAGGTGTATAAAATACCAGTGAAGCAAATTTAAAAGAACTGTAGTGTGTTTGATCTAGTTCCACAGTTGTAACTGACACAGCAACAAATACGGCACTGTCACGCAGCTGTTTGTGTGCCGTAACTGCCTTCCGAAGCGAGCAACTGTAGCTGCATACTCACATATCTTTATGTTTGAGAGATACTGCGTATATATGAATCCTTCGTAATGTAATTCTGTGTATTTATTTTACCATTTCATGTATCACGAATATAAATCTTCTGTGTAATATAGCAGGCCACTCCGTAACATGCCATTGCAGGCACAGAGGAAAGGTAGAGTTGTAGCTGCGCCCATTCTTAACTTCAGCGCTAGATTTGGGTGTGTACGAGAACACTACTCCAGAGTCGCTTATTCCCCCGGAAAGAGATTTGGTTTCCATTGTACAAGAGTGTGTAAAAAATACTCGTGTGTATATATACATACGTACATACATATGTGTGTATATGTGTGTTTGTGTGTAAAACATTGTAATTTTTTTATTCGTACCGTGCATTTTGATACTAAGTTTATTATTCCCAACTAATGCACAAGTTATTTTCTTTAAAAAACAATATTAAAATTTACATTAAAATAGCTCCCACATGTTTCGATGCAATCACATCATCTTCAGGGATCGCATTATTCGTGCTTGCGCAATTTACAGTTTGTCTACTCCCAAACAGTGCGCCATACACACATCAACAAGTACACTACCGTAATATGCACCCACATCACCAATGATTTAATCATACATCGATATACGTTAATTTACTATTTTAACAAAGTGCAACTTTAGCAAGCACGGATAATGCGCTCCCTGAAGATGGTGTGATTGCACCGAAACATGTCGGAGCTATTTTAATGTAAATTTTAATGTTGTTTTTTTTAAAGACAATCTCTTGTGCATTAGTTGGTGAATAATAAACTTTGATAAAACATTGTACTCTAAAGAAAATATCCGAATTTATTGACATATCGTGTAAAAATATAACATTATGCAACAGTCGAACTCTGCTTCTCCACTAGACCGGTCTGGTGTCTGGTATCAAACACATTTTGACAAGGTTGTTAAGAGTGCCATAGACTATGCGCAGATATATAGAAGATTGTCATATGAGTCCTAGAAATCATGACCATATTACTAGGTTGCTTACTGTAAGCACACGTTTGGTGTTTAGGAACTGAAACAGAGAGAAAAATATCTGATGGGTGAGTGAAAATTTTAGCGCTGTTGTGCAATAATTTCTTAGACCTTCACGGACATTGCTTTCTTGCGGCCTAAATCCCGTGTGAAAAAGAACTTTGTTGTGTAGTAATTTCTCTGGACTATATAAAAGTAGAAAAGGTGAATCTGTTCTTCGGGAAGCATGAAATTTGTCTAAGTAATATGCAAAAACATTTTTGTAACTCAAAGTAGAGACACTGTGTGTCCATTAAAAAGACCACATGGCTGGTGGTGTCTAGAGAAGTGATAACTCTCTCTTACAAAACACACAATTATTACGTGTGGGAAAAAATTCAGTACTGATTGATAATAAATCACATTGTACGTATAAGAATAACTGGGCTTTGAAAAATTTACGTACTAAAATGTGTTACCTAAATAGGTGCATCCAATGCAATATGAAAAAACTTTAATAGCCAGTGTAGATTCGGTTCTACAGAATATGTATGATCAGTATCTCCCTTCTTTTAAGTCTCAATTTGATGTTTCACGAGAATTGGACGCACACAGAAAAGTGCTGTGATGTGGACGACGTAATGCACCTCCGGCCTGAGTGCTACTGGCGGAGATGCTTTCTCTGTTCAACACCGTTAAGTCACGTGGCTTATATAATATGCTTGCAGCTGTGTGCCGTTAAAGCCACAAAGAGGTGTTGTGCAGGGTGCTCTAAGTGGGGAAATAAAAAGTAGTGTACTCTTATTCCCATGCTAATTGCTGGCGCAGAGGCCGTGTGGTGGCTATTGCAACACTTCACAGATAGTGGGGGGGGGGGGAGATATTCAGCTTATTTTTGGTTTTAAGTCGTAAATTCAGAGAAGAACTTTTTGTCGCTTTAAACATTTAAGGAATGATAATTGTTTTCCTGTCTGCAAACTTAAACGCCCACCTTTTCGTTTCTTCTACCTCTTCGCACCAACTGCAAATTGAGTGAAAAAGGTAAAGTTTACCTTTGTACAGGCACTGAGGCTCTCTACAGGCCGTACGGCCCATAGGGGGAGTAGAGGTATAGCTCTACTCTTTCTTAACCACGGCACTAGAAGGGGGTGAGGGGTTAGCGTCACGCCCCGGCCGCTCTTTACCCCCGGGAAAGAGCCGGTAACCATTATACAGGAGGCTGGGTAGGCCCCAGGGCCGGTCTGGACAAGTTCGGAAAATCTCACCTCCACCAGGATTCGATCCCCGGACCGACCAGTCCGCAGCCAGTCGCTATGCAGACTGAGCTATCCCGTCCCACTGCAAACTGAGAAAGAAAGGTTATTATCAAACAGCAGTGAAACCAAACTTTTGGTTATTAGAATGTGAGGTTGTCTTTAAGTGCAACAGAACAAGTAGCTGTCATACCGCAATATGCTAAACTGAAGGTTATTATTTGTGCACTTTTATTGCATTTGTCCGACCTGTTATTTCGGAGGCAATGTAATGTAGCAAGTGTAAGTGGTGCTTGCCTGGTTGGTCTGCGTAGTAAATAAAATAAATGCTATAATCACTTGATTGGAATTAATTGCAACTATTAGGTGTTCCAGCAGTTTGTACTAAAATAATCTTTTACTTACTTTTTCAGTAGGCCTACACATTGTAAAATTTGTGAGCGACGATCTGAAAACTGAAACGCAGATTGCAATGTATTGTAGTGTTAAAAACAAATTCATATCTCGGAATATGATGAAGTCAGTCGGTTTATTACTCAAAGCTCCGTATACACACTCACTGTATTTATTTTGTGCCGTATTGCTAGAATGTTTCTTCATCTTTACGTCTTATGCTTTAAAAAACAAGTTTAAAACCGAGAGAATATATTTATTCAAAGCGGCAAAGTTTGCGTTCCTTCCCCATCTTTTACCGACTGTGACAGCTGCGTGTATTGTTTACGGAGTGTAATACGCGTCATAGACACAACAATTTTGCTTAGTTGGTATTGTTCTGTATTTCTTAAGTCATTATTTTGTACTTGGTCTATTAAAGATTTATCTTGTGAAGGTACATTTAAGTTCCCCCTTTAGCCTGCCATGAACACCGCTATGGATTAGTGCGAAAATTCTTGCCGTCTCCCTGATCTGATTCCAGCACCGTCCAGCTCGTAGCGAGTTGCTGTGGTCACTACGCTATCCCGGTGCACAATTTTGTAACTGATATCGTGATTGTAATGGTTTGTAACGTTTGTATGTCTTGCCATATTGAGTAATATGTGAGATTGTGACTGTCTGGAGTTTAGAGACAGCCTAAGTTTCTTGTAATAAAATTTTACGTAACGTCTGATTTCACATTCGGGGAAGATTGTTGCTCAACTTTTAAGTGGAAAGATGGGTTTTGGAATAATTCTTACCTGCGTAATATGTAAAGGATCTATACTGTTTTGTAGTCGAATTAATTTTACGGAGTGCAACTTAATATAAAGCATAAATAAATAAATAAATACACTTTCTCGGGTATATATTTACATATATTGAGAAAGATATCGGCATTCTGGTTCGTTAGATTTGTCTGGAACTTCTGACTTTCAAGGACTTGCATCTTGTATCCTGCAGCACAAATATATGAATTGTTGCTTGGAAACTCTAATGAAACATGGTTGCTTGTGCTACAGAGCCTACCTGCTCGCTGTTCCTCATCTCTGGTATTACTTTAACCATACTCCTTCTGCTGTCTCAGCCATCCTGCGACAGTACAACTACCATTGCGACCCAATTGAATTAAACGGCAATTTCCTTCTCTAGTATAAGATACAGAGACTCTACGGAAAGAGAGAGTTGGGTAGGGTGGCAGTGGGGATGTATACACAATATTATAAGCAGCCTGTAGACTACAATTTGGCGACAATCCAGTTTCAAGCCCCGGGATATTGCCTACCTCATTTAATATATCAACATCCATATGCCAAGGATGAAGCAAAACATCACCCACCGACATCTTCGTGTGGCAAAGTCTCATCTTCGTTCAGAGAAGCCATTGGCAATATTGAGAGGAGGAGACGAGAGAGAGAGAATATGGATGATACATAAATCTAATTCCGACCACATTCATGTTTGCATCATATTCCTTGGTAACTTGTGGTTGTAGATTGGGCCTTGCTCTTTCCCCTTGTAATAGTTGTCTTGTTTGCATTCGCGATAAACCTTCGCCTAACTGAGGTGAAGCAGTCTAGCTGAGGAGTGATTTGTATGCAAGGTTATATTGAAGACGGCGATGACGAAGATGATGATTATGACGGTGGAGGTGTGTGTGTGTGTGTGTGTGTGTGTGTGTGTAGACAGATAACATACAATTGCATTTGTGCTGTCTCAACACGAACCTGAGAATCCTCATCATGGAATACGATAATACGAAGCAGTAATGGAGAACTGTAAACGTAACTCACACGGTATATAGTTCGTGTCTTTCTAATTTAATTTCTTGTCACTGGATGGTGCGAAATAATTCATATCTTTTGTATTTGAAAATAACAGCTCTCTGTGGCCATTATTTTGTTATGGATTGTAATTGTGAAAGTTTATTAAAGTTCAAAATAACGAACGCTGTCAATAATAACGTAAAATGTAAATCGAAAGTGTGTTTATGACAGCACGCTATTGGTCATTTCCCATTGACTGAAATATGAAATGTATGTCACTTAATGGACGGCGAGGAACAGAGTGTCATAATGAATTAACAGTACTCTGCTATTTAAATGGAATATAATTATCGACTCGCCAACGTCATATGTGAAGAGCAAAGAAACAGGTATAGGTTTTCGGGCGTATTAAACACATGCCGGTGAAGATGCTATTAAGTACAGGCCACAAAACATGACGGTGGGCGAAAGAAAACTGCCCCGGTAACGCGGACCAGTGCTAGTTTTCACTAGCAAGTGTCGTTTGGACATTGTCTGGACTTCAACCCCATACCCTACATTGAATATAGAATTTTTTTTCAAAAAGTGTGGTATTAAATATCATGTTGTACATACATATTTATAACTATAGTACCTCTTTCTTTATAATTAGTGAGACAGTTTGCACTAATTTTATGGGCAACGTCATCCTGGAAGGTTGCCATTATTTGCCTCATTCAGAACTGAAGACCGAATCAAGAATTATGATTGTGATTACAGGAGTTAAAATATTTCCCAATGGAAGCCCTAATGAGGTACAGAGTGCGACGGTTCGGTGTTTACAGTGAATTTTGAAGTTATAAATGTCGCTAACGGCAGGGGTCAAAGTGTTTTCAAAGAAGCCACAGGTTCCTCATCTAGTGAAGAATTTCCTTGAAATTTATGAAACCCGAACTTGCATTATCTTCTTCATAAGCGCCCGTCACTTGCTCCTTTCCTGAGCCACATTAATTCCAATCAAAGCCACTTACTTACTTACTTAATTACTTACTTACTCCATGGAGCAGAGTCCTTCTTGAGAAGCTAACCGGTTTGCAGCTAGTCAAGAAATTCGCCGAATTTTATGGAACCCGAAGTTAATTACCGCATTTTCAAGTGCCCGCCACCTGTCCCTATCCTGAGCCAGCTTGATCCAGTCCGTACCCCCACATCCCACTTCCTGAAGATCCATCCTAGTATTATCCTCCCATCTGCGTCTGACTCTCCCAGTAGTTCAGTGGTCTTTTTCCCTCAGGTTTCCCCACCAAAACCCTGTACACCCCTCCCCCTCCCCCATACGCGCCACATGCCCCGCCCATCTCATTCTTCTTGATTTTATCACTCGCAAAATATTGGGTGAGCAATACAGATCATTAAGTTCCTCATAAGGTAGTTTCCTCCACTCCCCGGTTACCTCATCCCTCTTAGGCACAAATATTCTTCTCAACGCCCTATTCTCAAACACTCTCAGCCTACGTTCCTCCCTAACTATCAGCGACCTAGTTTCACACCCAGATAAAAACCACTCGCAAAATTATAGTTTTCTATATCTTAATCTTTAAATTGTTGGATAGCAAACATGAAGACAAAAGGTTCTGCACCGGTTGACGGAAAGCATTCCCTGACTTCAATCTACTCTTAATTTCTTCCTGAATAGAATTTTGATTTTTTAAAAGTTGTCCCCAAATATTTGAACTGTTCCACCCTTTCAAAGGAACTATTATCAATTTTTCATACTGTGACTTTGTCCTGCATTCTGATCGCGAGACATGACCATGTACTTAGTTATATCCGCATTTACTTCTAGTCCAATCTCCTTACTAGCTACTATCAAAGCTTCTGCGTTTTTCTTTACTGTATGTACGCTTCCTCCCAGTATATTAATATCATCGGCATAAACCAGAAGCTGGAGTGTACCATTTAATTTCAATCATCCTGGTTTACCTGAACCCTCCTAATGGCGTACTCTGAAACAAATATGAAAATCAATGGCGATAGAGCATCTCCTTTTTTCAAACCATTCCTAAGAGGAAACATGTCGGATAAATTCTTGTCTACCCGGACTCTGCTATATGTTTCAGACACATTTTTATTAGCCTTACTAGTTTCATGGGGATACCAGACTCAATGAGAATATTATATAAGACCTCCCTCCTAACTGAATCATAAACTTTCTTGAAATCTATAAAAAGCTGAAGCACTGCTTAATTGTATTCCCATTTTTTTCTCAAGAATTTGACGAATGCAAAGTATATGATCAGTAGTTGACCTGCTGCGTCGAAATCCACATTGATGTTCCCCAATAATTTCTTCTGCATATGCAGTTAACTTTGACAGCAGGATGTTGGACAAAATTTTGTAAGTAGTTAGCACAATTGATATGCCCCTATAACTAATAAAATCTGTTTTATCACCCTTCTTATAGATAAGTACAATGATCGACTCCTTCCACTCCTCAGGCAATTCCTTCTTATTTCCCTGCTCTTACTCTGCCCTCTCTGTCCCACCTAATCTCCTGCACACCCACAAAATATAATTTATATCTAGCCAATTCCCTAGCTGCTGCTGTAAATGAACCTGCCCTATACAGGCTCCTAATATTCCAAGTACCAAATCTCGTGTCCCCTTTTCTTTGCTTAGGTCGTACCAAAGTGTCAGTCCAGGTCCGAGGCTTTGTCTGTGAATATTTCGTAACGAAATACGTTTTAACAGGGAAGAGTTGTTAGCACCTCGCCCAATCCCCAAGCAGGGGGACCACCCCTTGTCGGCCGTCCGCGACTGCTTATTCAATATATTCGCAGCTACCCTCCATATCGGAGGCCGTTCCACCAACCGCAACCTGAGGACGAGCCATGCCGTGGTGAAAGGGGCCCACTTATCACATGGAGTCAACGCCATTCCATTGTATTTAATTTAGAGCACCTTTTATATCATCCCATTTTCGTCTTGCTTTTCCAAGTGCTGTTTTTCCTTCATATTTTCCACACACACAGCCTGTGTGCATGCCTCTTCTACCCTATACGTGTTCCTTGCCCCGCCCGTCTCATTCTTCTTGATGTAATCAACGTGATAATTTCGGTGATGTACACAAATTATTAAACTTTATATTGTGTATTTTTCACCAGCCCCCTATTATATTCTCCCTTTTAAAAACCCACATATAATCCTAAGCACTCTATAACCTGAGGCTATGTTCTTCCCTCAAACTAATAAATGAAGTTTAACACACACATAAACAAGACACAAAATTTTATTTCTGTATGTTTTAATGTTTATGCTTTGTAGACTACAGAGGAAGAAAGAAGATCTTGCGCGTAGTGTTAGGATTCGGAATTGTGTGTAGCGCTGATGTTCTGGACGTCGATAAGTGTAATTTAAAGGTTACAAAATTGAGACGTTCCAGAAGTTGGTAATTTAAGACAGTTTAGTTTAACATGGATTATCTTAAATTTATCGTATCTCTGAGCATTATAATATGTCTCTGGAGAAAGCAGGAAAGAGAAGACTGCGCGGTACTGTGAACTGGAATTTTTTGCTTGGAAAAAAAAGGCCAGGAAAGGAGTTTGATTTAATTTTCGAATCCACGCTGGTCGCTGTGGAGTTTGTTGTCTTCTGAGGTGTTGCCCCGCTCAGTGTGGTGACACGTGCCGAGATCTTAGAGCGTTGATCTGCGCCTATCATCTCATCTGCTATGACAATAAGGGCAGCAGGTTCCTATGAAACATCACACTTATTCGCTATATTATACGGCGTCATATCTCAAACAACAGTGACCTCCAGGACAATTTTTTTCTGTCTTAATATTGAAGGGATGAGAGGGTGGGTCAGTAAGCGGAATGTGAAATATTTGGGCTAGACAGCAATAATCGTGAAAGAAATTTGAGCTGGAACTTTCCTTTTATTGTGCCATTTTTTGGCTGGATTTTGATTTTTTCTGTCTAACACGCCAAGAACGATTTTTGTATAGGGATGTCCTTTAGTGTGAAGCCACAAATCGCCACTGAACAGTTTTAATATATCACTCACCTTCTCTTACCGACCACAAAGACGAGCTCAAGCGTTATTAGAAATCGGGTTGGCTTTTTGTTGTTCTATTTATCGTCTCTTCTTCCCCGTCTTATTTAAACACAACCATTGTTAACTGATGGACAAAGTGATCAGATCTCTTTTGTTTTGCTGAAGCATTCATCGCTAATTACGTCAGTACCTGCTCCTAGACCAGTTTTACCATATTAAATATAGTGCACTACAGTGACGCTTATACAATAGATAGCAGGTCTTTCCCGTGGGTAAAGCGGCCGGGACGTGGCGTGGACCACCTTCCCTCATTTAGCGCCGAGGTTAAAGAAAGAGTAGACCTACATTTCTACTCCCCCTGTGGACCATCATGGCCTGTTCTAGGGTGAACTTTACTACACTGACGCACTTAACCTTTTGGCGCCGGAATTATTTTTTTTTAATTTTAGCACATACTATATATAAAATGTGACTAATACAGGATCCAAATACGTTAGAATTATGAAACAAACTGCATTTTGAAGGAAAAAACCGGAGAGTATATACCAGGTTTAAAGTATTCAGTACCTATATTTGTTGAATAAATATATAAAATGCAACTTTAGAGGTTAGCGGTGCGGTACGACCACTATAGTTGACATTAGGCGTCAAAAGGTTAACATTAGAATCATACATCACGATATTACGAATTGTAGAATTCGGAGGGCAGTAACAAAGTTCGTTCGTGAACTTCAGAGATACAGATTTACTATACGAGGGGCAATCAGAAAGTTCCTGGAAGAAGTAATGTCTCAGAAGACAGAATCGTTATTTTGATGCAACTTGGAGTTCATGGAAGGCACGGAATTTCCAGAATAACGGAGCTAATATATATTTTCCCCCCTTCAGTCAGTTTCATTCCGTTGTGTTAACAGCCGTTTAAATAAAACTGTTACATTCAAACAACTTTCCTTAAGATTCACTTAAGAAATGTACAAATGTTTCTGTCCCCTTACAGAACATATTCAGTCTGTTACAGGAATAAAACATATTGAGAGATCTGAGAGATTCCTTTTGTTGCAAGTTTGCGATCTCATTCGTAGGAACATACCTCGTTCTTGAATTGTATAAAGTAAGGTAAAGGTAAGCCGGTCCCAGTGGCTGCGCGGTCTAAGGCGTAGGTCTGCGGCCTCTTGCCTGTTGAGATTGTGGGTTCGAATCCCACCGGGGACATGGATATTTGTCTGTTGTGAGTGTTGTGTGTTGTCAGGTAGAGGTATCTGGCGAAAGCTGATCACTCGTCCAGAGGAGTCCTACCGACTGTGATGCGTCGTTTTTTGTGATCTAGAAACCTCGTGAATGAGGAGGCCTTGGCCCAATGGGGGACTGATGCGCCAGAAACAAATAAACAAGGTAAAGGTAAAGCAGTCCCTTTACAAGCCTGGAGTGACCCAGAGTTCCAGGAAGTTAACGTTCCCAGATTTCATGACAACGTCACAGGATGGTGATAAGGTTGTCAGCCTTACGCACGGGCCGCCTTTACTCCCAGGAAATGCTCCTGGTACTTATTTGTATTAGAGGATGAGTCGACCCCAGGGCCGTATTGCGATCGGAAAGATTTTATGTTAACGAAAAACTCCAATGAGACAAGCTGGGATCGAGCCAGCGACCTTCCGGTTTGTAGCACAGCACCTTAACCAATGTACTACCGCGGTCCCTTAATTGTATAAAGTGAATTTTGTAATTATGTACATAGAATTTATGTAATTGTATCAAATATAAAATTTTGAAAGTTAAGAAATGTCGGTTTGGTTGTGTTGGGTAAAGGTAGGTAAGTTTAACGTGTTAAATTCGCTTAGTAAGGGTCAGAATTCCCTTTCCAGATTCTCGCGTTTATCAACGTCGATTACGAAGTTGCGCTACTGCGTGACTGTTGACATACTTTCAGTTTCTCCAACTCCTGTGCCCTGTCATCACTAGGTATGCTGCGGGTTTCGTGGCGGCATAGTTCTGAGGTGTGAATAATGCGTATGCTGCGTACTTCAAATCTCGTTGAAGCACGCATTATTCACGCATTAAAAAATTGTGGGCCTTCCTACAGATAAAGAATACAATTTAAAAATTAGCTGAAAGCAACTTTACACTCATAAGGTAGTACAAATTATAAATTAAAATTAGTTTTGTATTTAGTAGGTCTATGAGACGCAAAGTAATCTGCAAATTCAAACATTATGCTTGTGATTTGACTTCACGGAAGAGTGAGATTGTTCCATTGTACGTGTATGTTCGTATCCCTGTATTCTAAAGTACACAGCCCAGCGTTCCGGCTGATGGATGATGTGTGCTAACCATCAGCTGATCTCTGTAATGATTCCGATCCCACAGACACAATACATGCAGCGAGGGTGTGGTACCTATTACCGGGCGTTGCTGTGTTCTGCGTAGTAGCTCTTTCAGTAGGCGAACTGCAAAGATAATCAGCAGCTTAGTTACAGCTTTCTGTGTGCCTGCTATACTATCTGTATACAATAAAAGAAAGACAGTTTTTAGAAGTTACAAGAAAGAGTTCACTCTAGATAATAGTTTTCGGACTTCCTAAGGTATTAGTTCAATTTACGTTAACTTTTTTTTTTTGAAAATTTGACAATTTCCGGTTATACTTAAGACGACACATCCATTGATCGGCTGCTCCACATAAGAAACTTGATGAATACTTAGAATTCAATATTAAAATGAGTTTTCACGCCTTTGTATTGAAAAGTTTTGGAAAGACAATGTGATGATTTAAGCATAGCAAATACGTTCTAAAGAACAATTCTCAGCAAAAGTTATTAGTATACTTTCGACTGACGGCCTTACCATGTTAACTTACAGCAATTCCTTTATTGCTGTCTGTTTCTGCCTTTGTTTTTAACTGAACTCTCTTTTCCTTTCGACTACACGGAAAGGTTAAGACGACTATCATGACAACCGACACACTCTCCCTTACTTAGACTAAATGTATAATGGCTACCCGCGGCTTTTTGCGTCTGATATTTCTTTATTGTTAGAGCAAAGCAGGCCTTAGCCTCCACCGTGATAGTGCTGCCACCTGCATCTGCTGTGTTATTATATCTCCTTATGCACAACTCACACTTCTACTTGAGCGCGTACATCACAGATAACAGACTCAGTAAAGTGGCAACCGTGCCAATACTGAACTGTTTATTCTATCACAGAAGATGCACCAAAAATGTTAACCATGGCAACCGTGGTCTGAGTCACATGCGGTATTGGGCCTGTAGCTTGTAGCTGGAGAGGAGAGACTGTGAGGAAATTAAAAAATTTTGGCTGGCATACAAAACGTCGCTTCATGTGCTTAACAGCTGCACTATTTATTTAGTGCTCAGAAAGGTGGGAAGAAACGACAGCGGGTAGGACGAAAATATGAACGACGAAGCGGTTTTAGCCAAATGGGAGGTACTGTGTCGGCTGTTTGCTTAAAAACTCGAGAAGTCTTAGGAAATGGACTTCTTAAACATTTCATTAGTCCACTAAAGCTGTGTGGTTAATTCATGTGCTGCGTACGATTTTCAGGCGAATCCACCATCTCTTTCCCTTACTGTTGTTATTGATTTATTGTTTCATTGAAGCACATTTTGCTGTCCGTAAGGAACTGAATATTTGTGTGTTAAGGGCCCCATACACCCTAAGTTAAACCGTGCATTTAGCTGTGTAAAAAATGTGCACGAAAAACCAAAGTGAATGTTCGCTGACACACCACGCTGTTTGTCAGTTTTTTTGGTCAGTTCTGTGTGTCTACTTGTGCGCGTGACTATGATGGATAAAAACAAAGCTGTCGTTTGCTGTTTGCTAACCACATCGGCTATAATGTTATCAGAAAAGAAGAAAAGAAAGCGTAAAATGTGGAGTAAGAAGTGGTATTTGAAAAGGAATATATATCATGTGATGCTCATCTGCTGGATGAGTTGCTAGAAACGGATGTGTGTTGAGATGATGCCATCGTGGTGTCGGCAGGTACACTGAGGAAAATGTGGGATACCCTGAGTGAACTGCATAGTTCTGTGTGTGAAATACGACTGGAAATGATAGTTCTGTGGCCTGCGCTATTGCCTGTCAAAACTGCGCAGTTTACCTAGTTTTTCCGTCAGGTATGGCGTCACACAGTAAAATCGCTCAGTTTAACTGAGAGTGTACAGGGCGCTTAAAGTGGAAAAAAATTTGTTCTTCGTGGGATTAAAAGACTGCAGGTTGTGTACTGTGTGACGTATTACTCGCATTGTACCGTCGTTGTCTTTCGTTATACATTTCACAAAGTTTTGCGGTATGCTCTTAACTGTAACTTTGTGTGCAGCCATAAGAAACACGTGGCGTTGTCTGGCCTCAGTTTTACGAACCTCACAAATATAATTCATAAATTGAATATAATTAGTATTTCAAATTCCTTCTACACATTTTCACCTAAATCATATAAAGGATGTGGAAAGTAAAAAAAAAAAAAAAATAATTTGCACCCTTAAGTAGAGTGTGTTTTTTGTGTGTAGAGTCTCTAGAAATGCAAACTCACGTCATACAGTAGCGTCAACATTTCTTAGAATTATTTTTTTTGTAAATCGGAGATAAAATGGAAAATATTTTATTTACACCACTAAGTTCTGCATGCCTTTACAGCACAGCATTTTACGTAACTCATAATTACAATTTTCAGGCAAGGCATCCCCGTTGTGTGTTTCACTATTAATTAATTAAAATAATAAAATATTTAAAAAATTTGTGTTAGGCTGTATTTTATTAATCTTATGTTTATTGGACTGTGCATCATTGTGATAGTTGAATAAAGGTAGACCGACTTGATGTCACTTGCTATTTTATTTCACTTCTTATGTGCTCAACATGTTTCGGACATTAATATATCCATCATCAGGAGCTTGCAACTATTCTGTTGAATCACCACATTGGTCGTATTGTTCTTGGTTCGATGTGTGTTGGAGATTCGGTGTGGTTGGGTTACGGGGGTATCCGTGCAGCAGGCTGAAGCTGTGCTTCAGCCTGCAACCCAACCAAACCGAAACACCAACACACATCGAACCAAGAACAATACGACCGATGTGGTGATTCAACAGAATAGTCGCAAGCTCCTGGCGATGGATATATTAATATCCGAAACATGTTGAGCACATAAGAAGTGAAATAAAATAGCAAGTGACATCAAGTTGGTCTTTTATTCTTCAACTGTATTTTATTATTTTTTTAATTCACGGAACCATCTTTATTTACCAACATTACTTCGTTATTTTCTATACCGAATTTCATTTAGATCGGTCAAGAAATGTGGACGTAATTTACGTCCGTCAGTAAAGTGCCACAGTAACTGTATTTATTTTTAGGAAACCCAACCTTAATTGACAATTTTTGTACAGAACTCCTGTGCCGAGTCTCATGAAAATCCCATACCGTTATTGATACTGTCACTAAAGGATGGACGGATGGAAGGACGGACGGAAGGACATGGTCTCCATTTAGAACTATTTCGTAAGAAGCGCCTAAAATACGGATGGACCTCTAAGTAACAGGCAAATAAGTAAATTTATTTGATATTTTTAATTAATTTTTTACTTTATTTCGCCCACAGTGTGAACATTTCAACGGTATGTATGTTAGTGAAGTTCGATGTGACTACGATTTTCATGCCACATTCGATCTGTTGTTGAGTTGTATAAAGGCTAGTCCTCTTTGTTAAATATAACAAAGGATATTTATACGTGATTTAATCATTTTGCAATACTTTTTGCGGGTTGTACGAGTATAAGGAAATACTCGTAAACGACATCACTTAATGGATATAATATTTTCGATTTAACTTCTCAAATAAAATTAGGAGCAGCGGAACAACTTTTACGTAGACTCAGCGCTTGCTGGCTGTGATTGTAAATTAATTTTAAAAATTTGCCTATGGTGTGAATATTGATTTCAACAAAATGTACACCCAGGTAATGCGCATTATTACACCGAAATCTGGAAGAAGCTTACTAACTTGTTTTCATTCCCACCCGACAATTAATTTTTTATGTACTCTAATATTACTAACCAAAATGTGGATTTTTTCATGCGCACTTACTTGCTTTCTCTATGGTGCAGAGTCCTTCTTGAGAAGCTAACTGGTTTGCAGCTAGTCAAGAAATTCCCCGCATTTCACGGAACCCGAAGGTTCATTACCACACTCATAAGCGTCCACCTGTCTCTATCCTGGGCCAGCCCAATCCAGTCCACATACCCACATTCCACCTCCTGGAGATCCATCCTAATGTTATTCACCCATCTACGCCTAGGTCTCCCCAGTGGTCTCTTTCCCTCCGGTTCCCGGATTTGTTCATGCGTATTTACTTTAAATGCAACAACAAGAGTTTGAAGTCTGCGAATATTTTGTGAATAAAACAATTATGAACAGATTATTTTATTGCTCCATTTCTCACTAATTGCAGTTATTTATTGATAATGTCACACAGAGTATTCTAACAGTTGTTGTAACTGTATGCTGCACAACCGTGTTTGAAGTTGTTTTCTTATACGAACATCATACATTGATTTTTAATAGTTTTTATTAAATCAATAAAGACCGAAGCTGAACAACATGACATTCAATTGTAAACAGTACAGACCTATATACCCTATTGTTGATTGCTGAACGATTTAATTTAGTCAACGAGGAATACTGAATCTTAACTTATACTCTTTACGTTTAGAACTGTAGTGTCTGAAAACTGAAAGTGATTTTATACCACATTTATATTGTGGAGTTTCTGCCTTCGAGTACATTAGGAAGGCCTGCTATCCAGACGAGGTGCTGGTGGTTCTTGTTCGTCAAGGTAAACAGGTCTGAGTTTCGTTACTTAAAACTGCGGGTAACGTATGGAGTGAAAATAAGGATTTATGGATGTGTATCCTCTTTTAGGATTGCGTTGTATTTCACGCAGCTAAACAGCTGACGTATTGAATGCGGGATTTAATGGTCACCTTTCGTTGATTGTGATGCATGTCGTCTTGTAGGACAGACGTCTTGTGGTCTGGTAGGGACTTATGAACGTCGCGGAGGAAAATGCTGCTTGGTTTTCCTTGAAGACTTACGGAAGCAACAGGTGCCTTCGAAACGTCTGTCGGTTTGTCCAGGCTATACCTAGCCACAACCGAGCAGAATAATCTTAATGTCTTTCTCTGTTAACAAAATAACAAAGCAAGTAAAGTGACGTCACGGAGCGGATTAATTTTCAAGGGCTGATAGTCGCTGGTCTGTTAAAAAAAAATCCCCACTTTCTATATAAACCGACGGATCATTAACATATTAAACAGACTTCACCACCAGTACCTATCCTGGGTCTAATAAATTAGTTCTGTACTCCGGCTCCTTATTAATATAAGTGACATTTTAATAGTGCTGACCCCTCTACGTCTTGGCTCTCACAAGTGTCACATTCCTTGAGGATTTCTCAACCAAAATTTGTGTGCATGTTTATCTGTCCCATCCTAGCTTAGGCAAAATGATGTGTTGTGCACAACTCAGCGGTTTAAATCGCAGTTCGCAGGAATGAGGCTATTAATGGATATATAGACGTAATTAATAATTAACAACCTTTCTGGAAGAAAAAGCGCGACAGATTGCCTTTTGCTTAGAATATAACATTATTATGGTGAAAAATGTTACAATTTTTTAACAAAAGTATGTAAGTAAAATTAATGCTAAATGTAGATATTTTAAATACCGCTTAGCTCTTTTCAGAGTGAACTTTGAAGTTACCGTGTGAAAGAAGTGAGATTGGAGGATAAAGTAAGACGCTGAAATTGTTATAAATCTAGTTGAACAAGGAGTTAGCGAGTATTTGATAAGAGTAGCGTCGACCGTTTCAACAGTGCAGGCGTCTCTTAACCGTATTTAGAATTTAATTTATCAGAATCTCTGTCTTTTTCTCCGTGGCCTTGTCGCGGCTTCAGCAAGACTCTTTAATCCATATGTGCAGATTGTCATAAAGCTCACAGTGGTCAGTTTTTCTCCTTAAACTCGTGACTATTTTTGAGTCTTATTAGGTGTGGTATATGTGTTAAATCCGTAATTCAACACAGAATAACGTACTCCTAATCCAGTATTGTAACACATTCTAATTTAAATTCCATGCCATTTATCGCAAGTGATTTTCGAAGTGTTACATATACATGTATATGTACATTTTAAATATGAATTTCAAATAGAAACCCCGATAGAGCGCCACCGTTTGTTCACCGCAATTTGTGGCGCTATATCGGGGGTGGCGTTAAATCGAAATACTCTACGAGAGAGAATTTCTGTTACCAGATTTTTCACGGGCGCAGTGCCGTAGTTAGAATGTATGTCGGCTAAGTCAATTTTCCTTTACTGCAACTTTTATAAATTTTTGACGAATATTGAAAATGCATGTTAGAATGAAATGAGTTTTTCCTTAATTCAGAAATTTTAAAAAAAAAAAAAAAATACGAGGCTTTTAAGAAAGGATCTGTTATGCGTGTCCCTTTCTTAGCTCCCCTCTGTACGCCATTTTAGCCCCCCTCTGTACGCCATTTTGGCTCTTGACGCACTGGAAGAAATCGATTGACTTCAAATTTAAAAACAGCTAACGGAGTCTGAAAGAAGCCTACAACACGGTTTATTTGGGTGAAGTAATAATAAAGGGATAAGCACAACTGACGTATGAATTACCCTGGGTTCGTTATTTATTGTCCGTCTTACACAACAATATGTTGTAAAATTAAGTTATGCACAATTAGTAAAGCTACATGTTTCAACTCCTTGGGGTCATCTTCAGGCTTATAAAATATGAATCATACAAGGTACGTCTGAAGTAGCTACCTACAGGATCCCGAGATTTACAGTGTTTTAGTTATAAAATGTATGTTATAAAAAGTTGGTTAAAATACAGGTAAAGAACATATGATTGTGGTGAACAAGTGGATCGTTGTTTTATGTATGTGATAGGTGTTTATTTACCTTAGGAAAGTGCCGTAATGTTATGGTCGTGGATTGGGGACCTCACAATGTACCGGTGGCCTTACACCGTATATGGGTGGTGTGTGCCCTCGATTGTACTAATTGTACATAATTTAATTTTACATCATATTGTTGTGTAAGACGGACAATAAATAACATTGTTATATTAGCACAACGGGGATGGAACACTCACAATTTAGTACCCTGGTTTTGTTATTTCCCTGTCTCTGCTTATAAATATTGCATATAAAGGCTATATTTACTTTTTACGCTTTAAATTATATGCAGCATATATATATATATATATATACAGGGTGTTTCACGACTTTAGGGCATAACTGCAGGAGGTGATTTCCTAGGTCTTTGTAATCAAAAAAGTTCAAATAAACATGTGTCCGATTTTGGACGGTTACGGAGTTATGACCGTT
>Ga0123354_10002491_pt1 | contig 24409 bp, 21 predicted proteins | sample TergutLab28metaG_2_FD_97872 | JGI IMG/M metagenome (GOLD analysis project Ga0123354, IMG submission 97872) | Labiotermes labralis P4 segment gut microbial communities from Petit-Saut dam, French Guiana - Lab288 P4 | ecosystem: Host-associated > Arthropoda: Insects > Digestive system > Gut ... | reverse complement strand
TGGAACGAAAGTTTCCGATAACCGGCTTTTTTTGTTTTGAAGCGCTATGATTTTTTCTTCGATCGAATCGCTGGAAATGAACCGGTAAACCATCACCTGCTTGTCTTGCCCGATGCGGTGCGCCCGGCTCAAGGCTTGCATTTCGGCAGCGGGATTCCACCAGGGGTCGACGATAAAGACATAATCGGCGGCTGTCAGGTTTAAACCTGTCCCTCCGGCTTTCAAGGAAATAAAAAAGGCATTGATATCCGGATTTTCGTTGAAGCGGGCGATTTCTTCTTCTCTGTTGACAGTCTGCCCCGTCAGAAGCGCATATTTCCAATCACGTTCTTCGAATGCTGTTGTCAATAACCGGATGTATTTTACGAAAGAAGAGAAAATCAACACTTTATGTCCTGCTGTTTTGATGCTTTCAAAATAAAGAAGAATCTGGTCGAACTTCCCCGAATCGCCGGCGTATTCCGGAATCGTTAATACCGGGTGAATGGATAAAAGACGTAAATGCAATAGACTCTGTAAAGCGATAATATTATTATTCAGAAAATGTTCCTTATTTTCCATCATTTGATTGCGGATGCCGTTTTTTTCAGCGGTATATATTTTTTCCTGCTCGTCAGTCATATCGCAATACACGATTTCCTGCATGAGCGGAGGCAACTCGGGCGTGACTTCCTCTTTTGTCCGGCGAAGCATAAACGGTTGAATCATACGAAGCAAATTTTCTTCAGCGCCTTTGTCTTTATCACGGACAATCCGGTCAATGAAGTTTTTGCGGAACGACAGAAGATCGCCCAGCATATCGGGATTAATAAAATTGAACTGCGACCAGAGATCGACCAGCGAATTTTCGACAGGCGTTCCGGTAAGCGCCAGCCGGTAGCCGGACGACAAACTTTTTACCGCATGGTAACTGATGGAATCGGGATTCTTAATAAATTGGCTTTCATCTATAATAAGATAATAAAAGGGATAGCTTGCCAGGTAATCACAATCGCTCCGTAAAATTCCATAAGACGTTATAATTACCTGATAATCATTAAATGAATCATTGAAAAGGCTATAATTCCGGCGTTTATTTCCCGCATAAATGCAGGTTTTCAAATCGGGAGCGAATTTCTTCAATTCGTTTTGCCAATTGTGGAGCAAAGAAGTCGGAGCTACCACCAGCGAAGCCGGAAGAACCTCTTGCGAATACGCCGATTCCAACAATGCAATTGTCTGAATGGTTTTACCCAGCCCCATATCATCTGCTAAAATCCCGCCGAACCTCATCTTGCGTAAATGCTCCAGCCAATAAAACCCTTCTTTCTGGTAATGGCGCAATATGCCGTCCAGGAATTGGGAGGGAATGGGACGTTGAACCGGCTTTTGAATAAACTGTTCCAAATCCTTTTTCCGGTCTTTTTGGAAAAAGGAGTCAATCGCATTACTCAGGAAATGGGCATGCACTTTTTTTATCCGCATTTCCTCGTTTATATCATCCGAGAGGGAAAAAAGGTCGTGATAGCGTTGAAACCATTCTTCCGGCAGGATAAAAATACTTCCATCCGGTAACACATATTCGGGATTGCCGGTAAGGATATGTTTGCGAAAACGGGGAAAAGGAATCGCAAAATGTTCAAAAACAACGATGATTTCTATGTCGAACCAGTCAATTTTTTCGGTCACGCTCGATTCCAAGCGATAGGTTCCCCTGTAATAGGTTTTTCCGGTTTTTTGTTCGATACGGAACTCCTTCAGCCGGTCGACATTTTGATTCATCCAGCCAATCAGACTGTATCTTTGCAGCGTTTCCGACTGTTGTTTCAGGCAAAAATGATTTTCTCCTTCCCGAGTCAATCCCCAATCGATTAATTGATTTAACTGACTGTTTTCCCATTCCAAATCACGATCGAACCAGGCGATATTTTCCATTCCGCTCTTTTCTTCCAACAGGACTACTCTTCGTTTCCGCTGCCGCGTCGTGGGCAACAGTCGTTGATTATCGTATTGAAAATGCAAAGAAAAAACCAGACGGGAATAAAAATCTTCTTCCAAGACCAGAATCGGCGTTCTTTCAGGATGTTTTTCTTCCATTTCTATACCTTCTATCCGCACCTCATATTGAGGAATTGTTTTCAGGATAAACTTTTGAATATACAATTTTTCGAATTGCGTTGGAACCTGAATATGGGTTTTAGTGAAAAAAGGGATCAGTTTTTTCGAGTCGATATTGTCTACACGATGAATTTCCTTACCCAATAAGACCACACAAGGGTCGTCCGACAGTACGATAGCCGGTTCCTGCTGAAGAACGATTTCTTCGTCTTCATTCGTCAGGGTAATAAAATAACGCAGTCCTTTCTCATCTTTAATAAAATTGAACAGGCAACGGCTGGGTTCGGGGAGAATCTTCAAGCGGTTGGAGGTGAAAATAATCCGGCTTCCGTGGATTTCCCGAAAGTAAATGGGGGTTTGCGTCTGCAAAGCTAATGAAAGCATTTTAGAACAATTTTTTTCAATACGCGGGCGGATAAGATTATTGATTGTACTTTGTTGAATTTTCGATTTGTCTTTTTCCCGTGAATACGCCTTAAGTAAAGCCTCGTCAGAGGTCTCATTTGCAGCTTTCAGCAATGCTGCGACAGCTTCGGAAGCTCCTTTGTCTACTTCTTCCTTCATATTAGGCAGTCCTAAAATACGAATGCTGTCGTTAGAAAGATAAATAGCTGAATACAAATTAATTTTCCATCCGAATGGGCGGTGTTCCGTAATGACTAAAACCAATTGGTCGTTCATTGTCATACGGGTTTATATTTTTCCCAAAGCGATGATTCAATAGCTTCTTGCGACCGGTTGACTAATCCGCGGACTTTCAAAGCTATTTCCCTGAGGTTCTCAGCGGGGATTTCATCCAAATGAATCGGGTCGTGGATTATCATTTCCATTTTGTGAGGATTAATCCGGTAGGAATCAATCGGCATAACGTCATACGAACCATTGATTGTGATAGGGACGATGGGCAATTTCAAATCCAATGCCATTTGATAGGCGCCTTTTTTAAATACGCCCATCTTTCCCGTACGCGTTCGGGAGCCTTCGGGGAAGATGGCGATGGATGCTCCTTTTTTTAGTTTTTCCTCAGCCAACCGGATGGTTTTTGCCGCCGCCTTAGGGGAAGAGTTGTCCACAAAAATAAATCCGGCAGCTTCACAGGCAAGTCCTACAAAAGGTATTTTCCGCAGACTTTGTTTCATTACCCATTTAATCGGCTGTCCGATGTAACCGTAAATCAGGAAAATATCATAAATACCCTGATGATTGGAAATAAAAATATAGGATTGTTTTTTATCTAATTTTTCTCTCCCGATGACTTTTACAGGGCATAAGGTGAAGGCACAAAACAACTGCGACCATATTTTGCCGGGGAAATAGCTGAAAATACGCTCGCCTCCGCACATACAGCCTACAAACGTGGTAATTGCCGTAATCAGCGTAATTATCAAGCATAAAGGAGCCCAAATGAACAATTGATAAATAATCAGTGCAAATCGTTTCACTATTTACTGAAATTTGGGACAAAATTAATAAAAAAAATCCGTCTTTCAACGGATTTTTAACCAATCAACAACTTTGCCCATAGACACCCCATCCTCCCTATAATTGTATTGACAAAGTTCATTCACACACTCTGTAATCTGTAACTAATATTGAAAATCTTGATACAACTTTCACAAGCTATAGCAAAAAGAGATAATCTTTAATTTGACCGCCTCAATACTTAACTATAAGGAGGAAGTAATGCCCATTTACATAAATAATGTGCAAATATTGTGCCAAACTCTGTCTTTTAACAAACAACTTGAGGAAAAAGTTATTATTTGTCGAGCGCTTCATAGATGATGCTTTGAATTTGAGGACGAATATTCATTTCCATCAATTGCTTGTGAGTTCTGGAAGGATATACGCGATTGGAGAGGAATATATAAATCAGATGATTATCAGGGTCAACCCAAAAACAAGTTCCTGTAAATCCGGTATGTCCATAAGTAGAAGCAGGCGCGGACGAGCTTGTCGGACTGTTTTGCGGATTAACAGTATCCGGTTTGTCGAATCCCAATCCTCGCCGGCTAATGGAACTTTTTGTTTGTGTAAACAGTCGAATGGTTTCTTTGCTCAGATATCGTTCGCCCCCATATTCTCCAAAATTCAGGAACAATTGCAACAGTTTTGCCATATCGTTGGCGTCGGAGAATAAGCCGGCATTTCCGGACACTCCGCCCAAAAGCGCTCCCGTTTCATCATGCGTATAACCAATAAGAATTTGATTTCTAAGGAATTCGTCATTCTCCGTTGGAGCGATCGACAGTCTGTCTATTTTCCGTAAGGGAAGAAAACAAGTTGAATAAGCGCCCAATCGACTGTAGAAATTATTATCCACATATTTGTCCAATGGCTGTGCGGCGCAATTTTCCACAACTTCTTTCAATAATACGAAATTCAAATCGCTATATAGATAATTTTTCTTTTTATTCACCGGAGCTTTGGCGATTTCGTCGATAACCGCTTGACGAAAGTTGTCTTTTATGTAAAAGTTCTCGGCTACTTGCAGGGAAATCCCCGATCGTGGCGTTTTTGAAACCATCGCAGAATCAAATCTGAAGTCGGTACGCGTATATACATTCGTATCATACTGCGTGCGATAAGTAAAATCCCGACGGTTGGAATAAAGAGATCCTTTATAACTGTTTTTATCAATTAATAATTCATAAAAAGGAAGATCGGCAGGCAGTCCGGTTTCATGGAACAGCGCTTCCCTGATTGTTATATTCTGTTTATTCGTATTTCTCAATTCGGGAACAAACCGGCTGATATTGTCGGACAGAGCAATCCGCTTGGCGTCCTCTAATTTCATAATAGCCGGAAGGGTAGCTAATGTTTTGGTTACGGAAGCCAAATCATAAACATCGGTATTTTGTACAGGATGCGTATTGGCGTAATCGAAATAACCGAACGATTGATTATAAACAACTACTCCATCTTTGGCTATTAAAACCTGACAACCGGGGAAAGCCTGATTCTTAATTCCTTCATTAACAATTTCCGCAATTTTTTTCAATACATTGCCGTCCATATTCACTTCTTGCGGTTTCTGGTAGGACAACCTGACTTTTGCCGTTTCCAATCCCAAACCGTATTTAAATATTCCGGGAATAGTCACCGGTAATTTTCCTTTAGCGGCAATCCCGCCCATCAGGATTTCCGCTGCCGCATTTTGAGCTCCCGGCGTATTCTCGTAGGCTAAAGTTACCGATTGAGCGTTCGTAATACTTTGCGTATAATTTCCGAGCGTGTACGGCGAAGTAAAAAAACACAAATGCACTGTTTTTTCTTTTGTTAAGGATTGAAGCAACGGGAAATCATTCATCCGTTCGGAATGAATGCAGACAATAATTGGAGAATATTCCCGCAACTGATTGAAAATGCTGTCGGTCTCATCCGGAGCGGCATTTACGGCTAACCGGAAATAATCGAACTTTCCATACAAAGCCATTCGTTGCACAAATGCGGGATTATCGTCCGTTCCAATGGAAAGAACGGCTATTTTATTTTTATCCAAGCCTTGAACAGGAATGCTGTTGTTATTATTTTTCAGAAGAGTAACCGCTTCATTGTTCAACTTTTGAATTAACCAGCCGGTATAATCCGTATTGATGCGCAGGGAAAGTTCTTTCGTATCAACCGGTTTGTACTGGGCTAATCCGGTAATGTATTTATATTGAAGTATTTTTTTACAACTCGTCTCAATAGAGGACAGGCTTATAACATTGGAGTTAATTGCTTTTTTAATTGCTGTTAAATCGGAGTCAATATGCGCAGGGCATAACAAGACGTCGTTTCCTGCCAGTAAAGCCAACACACAGGAGTTCTCTTTTTTAGAAACAGCCGCGCCTTTCATTTCTAATGCATCGGTAAAAGACAAGCCATTAAATCCCCATTGCTGTTTCAGTAAACCGGTTACGATTTTAGGAGAAAAGGTTGCAGCTAAATTAGATGATTGACTCAAAGCCGGAACTGCCAGATGACCGATCATGATTCCGGAAAGACCTTCCTGAACAAATTGAGCAAACGGGTGAAGTTCGACTTTTTCCAAATGCGATTTGGAAAGATTCAGAACAGGCAGCGTTTTATGCGAGTCTTCGGAAGTGTTGCCATGTCCCGGAAAATGTTTCCCCACAGCAATGATTTTTTGGCTTTCCAATCCTTTGGCATAAGTAATCCCTTTTATGGAAACCATTTGCGGATTTTCTCCGAAAGAACGTATTCCGATTACAGGATTGTCAGGATTATTATTAACATCCAGTACGGGAGCGAAATTGATATGAACGCCCAATTCTTTGCATTCGCGACCGACTTCTTCTCCATACAACCGGATGAGTTCGATATCAGAAATAGCGCCCAGCATTATATTTTTAGGAAAGCGAGGCGTATCGATAAGCCGCATGGATAAACCCCATTCGCCGTCGAAAGCGATCCAGAGCGGAATCCGGGACGTTTGCTGAAAAACATTCGTACTTTTGGCTTGGTCGGATAACATTCCGCCTGAAAAAATAATACCGCCTATCTTATAATCGTTAATTTTTTGTATCATCGATTCCTGGTACGAACTGTCGGGATTGGCTCTCAGCATAATCAATTGTCCGATCCGTTCGTCTAAAGTCATCGAATCGAAAACAGAATCCACCCAATGATTCATTTTCTGCTGATCGACTTCCTTGTATAAATCCGGAAGTTTTTGAGCAAGTGTAAAAGTACTTGTTAATAAAAGAAGCAGCAAGCTGATTGCAGATGAACGTTTCATTTTTCTTTTTCCATTACAACATCCACCCGTCCGACATTAATACCGTAAGCGCCCGTTTGTTGAATAATCACTTCTTTGCCGTCAAGATTTCTTTGGCGGTCGGATTGTTGTAAAAAAGTATGGCTATGCCCGCCTAAAATAATATCGATGTTGCGGCTTTTTTTAGCTAAGGTAATATCTCCAAGATGGTCTTCCGCAGGATAATAACCCAAATGCGACAGGCAGATTACCAAATCGCATTTTTTTTCTTTCTTCAGGAAGTCTGCCGTTTGATTAGCGGATTCAACCGGATCGAGGTATTTCACCCCTTCAAAATTTTTCTTCGCCACTAATCCTTCGGGATTAATTGTCAATCCGATTATCCCTATTTTCAATCCTCCGCGTTTCAGAATCAGGTATTTTTTTGTCAGCCCTTCCAAATGTGTTCCTGTAAAATCAAAATTGGTTGTGATGAATGGGAATTTAGCCATGCGTATCATTTTTGCCAGGAAATCCAGTCCGTTATCAAATTCATGGTTTCCCAGACAGGAAGCATCCATTTTCATCAGGTTGGCAACCGCTATTTCCACTTCTCCGCCGAACAAATTGAAATAAGGCGTACCCTGTACCAAATCGCCGCTATGGAAAACGAACACGTTCTTTGTGTCTTTCCGCACGTCCTGAATATACGTTTCCTGGCGAATTACTCCTCCTTTATCCGGATTTCTGGCGTCGTTGCGGGGCAGAGGTTCAATCCGGCTATGCGTATCATTGAAGTGCAGTATCACCAGCGATTTTTCCTGCGCAGTGAGTAAAAAGGGAATAATAAGTAAAAACAGGAACAGTTTATTCCTTAATTTCAATTCTATCATCGGGTATTGCATGGATTTTTTTATTTTCAGCCGTTAATTTTTTTACGTATTCTATCATCGCATCACGCAAAATAATGTTCGAAGCAGTATAATGGGTTGCCTGGGTAAGCGCGTCCATTCCATCATTGCCTTCCGCCAGGTAGTCGACTGTAACTATGCGGTAAGTAGCCTTTTCATCTAAAGGCTTGCCGCCGATTGTTAATGATTCTATCGCATTGTCTTTTAGAACCAGCCGTACTCCTTTTGAAAAGCCTTCTATCTTTCGCTTTATAAAACCTTCGAATAGCTGTTTTACAGCGGTTCCAGGCAGGTCGAGTAAAACCAGCCGGTTTTCGAAGGCGTAAATTTCATACAAATCTTCAACTGTAACAGTTCCTTGATTGAGCGTCGACCGAAGCCCGCCATTGTTTATCAGAGTAAAATCGACTTTTCCCCACAAGCCTGTCGCGTATTCCAGCATAGCGTCTGTCGTAAAATTTGTCAAGACGTTTTGTATTCCCATTTTCGTTAAGGCTTGATCCGCTTCGCCTATGACTTCACTCATTGTCGAATCAAGTTGGGAGCTATACTTTTGGACAAGATTAACCATCTTAGGATCAGCCTGATTATCAAAATTGCTATTCATTTCTACTAAATAGCCGTTGGCGCTTTTTATTGCATATTGTTTCCTTGCACAAGCATTTAGCAAAAACAATAAAACCAAAAGCGATACGATTGAACTAACCTTCTTCATTATACAGATTTTCTACTTCTTTTATCTTTTTAAACAGGTCGGAGGCAAAAACGAAGTCGTTCAACTTTTTATTGGTCGACGTTATGATGTCGTCTTTAGTTCCTTCCCAAGCTTTCTCTCCCTCGTATATAAACATAATTTTTTCTCCGATGTTCATTACGGAATTCATATCATGCGTATTGATTACCGTAGTAATATTATATTCTTTCGTAATATCGTGAATTAAATCATCGATTAACAATGCCGTTTTAGGGTCCAAGCCCGAATTAGGTTCATCACAAAAAAGGTAATCGGGATTCAGAGCGATTGCCCGTGCAATAGCTACCCGTTTCATCATTCCTCCGCTGAGTTCACCGGTATTCAAATTGTCGGCGTCCGCCAGATTAACTCTTTCCAGACAGAATTTTGCCCGTTTTTCCCTGTCTTTTTTACTGTCGTGGGTAAACATTGTCAGAGGAAACATCACATTTTCCAGAACCGTCATCGAATCGAACAGGGCAGAACTTTGAAACAGCATGCCCATTTCTCTCCGAAGGTTTTTCAGTTCGTTTTTTTTCATGGTTGTCAAATTCCGTTTGTTATACAAAATTTCTCCTGATTCAGGATGCACCAATCCAATCAGCGTTTTCATCAAAACCGTTTTTCCGGAGCCGCTTCGTCCGATAATTAAATTGGTCTTCCCTTTATCGAAAACTGTCGAGATATCTTTCAATACTTCTTTATCATCGAACGATTTATAAATATGTTTTACTTCAATCATTTGGCAAGCATTAATTGGGTTATAAGCAAGTCAAAAGTTAAGATAACAACACTGCTCATCACGACGGAATCCGTACTGGCTTTCCCTACCTGCAAAGCGCCTCCTTTAACATAATAGCCATAATAAGATGCAATTGATGAAATAATAAATGCAAAAATCATGGTTTTGATAATGGAGTAACCAATGTAAAAAGGCTCAAACCAATAGCGTAGACCGTATTCATATTTGGCGATTGTTACAATATTGGTGGAATAGGCGATAATGTATCCTCCGAGTATTCCGGAAAACATACTAAAGATTACCAATACGGGAATGAATGCAACAAATGCGACTATTTTCGGCAAAATCAGATAGTTTGCAGAGTTAACGCCCATGATTTCCAACGCGTCGATTTGTTCGGTAACCCGCATGGTTCCTAATTCGGATGCAATATTTGAACCCACTTTCCCCGCTAAAATCAAACACATGATAGTCGATGAAAATTCCAGCAAAATAGTTTCCCTCGTGATGTAACCGATGGTAAAATCGGGAATAAGCGGCGATTTGATATTTAATGAAACCTGAATGGTTATAACAGCGCCGATGAAAGTTGAAATAAAAATAACAATCCAAAGCGAATCGACGCCTAATTTAGATATTTCTTTTATCGTTTGTCTGAAAAATACGCTCCATCGCTCCGGAACAGTCAGTGTTCGCAGCATCAGAATAACATATTGACCAAATTTCTGCATGGCTTTTGTGCGTTAAGATAGATCTTCGTCAAAATTTAACGCTACAAATGTAAGGTTTTTTTACTATTTTTGCAACAAAAATAGGGAAGTCTTATGGAACAAATGATTCTTCGCACAGAAGATTTAGTAAAAAGGTACAGGAATCGCACCGTGGTCAATCACGTTTCGATTTATGTAGAACAAGGAGAAATTGTTGGTTTATTGGGTCCTAACGGCGCCGGGAAAACGACTACTTTCTATATGACGGTTGGGTTGGTTACGCCCAATCAGGGGAAAATTTTCCTGAATGAGATGGATATTACCCAATATCCGGTTTATAAACGGGCGCAAAACGGGATTGGCTATCTGGCGCAGGAGGCTTCTGTTTTTCGTAAGTTGTCGGTAGAAGATAATATTCGCGCTATTCTGGAGATGACGCAGCAATCCGAAGCGTATCAGAAAGAAAAATTGGAAAGTTTGATTGCTGAGTTTGGACTCCAAAAAGTCCGGAAGAACTTAGGCGACCAATTATCGGGAGGGGAACGCCGGCGGGTTGAAATCGCCCGTTGTCTGGCAATCGACCCTAAATTCATCATGCTCGACGAACCGTTTGCCGGCATCGACCCGATTGCAGTTCAGGATATTCAGCAAATTGTAGGTAAATTGAAGCTCAAGAACATCGGCATTCTGATTACAGACCATAATGTCCATGAAACCTTGAGTATTACCGACCGCGCTTACCTTTTGTTTGAAGGAAAAGTGCTGTATCAGGGGACAGCTGAAGAATTGGCTGAAAATCCGGTTGTTCGGGAAAAATATTTAGGTCGCGATTTTGAGTTGAGGCGGAAAGCGATATAAAAAATGGGAATTCGCCCATTTATTCGTATCTTTGTGCATAGATTTCTATTACAATAAAAATGTACAAGATAAGTAAACAGTTTTCATTTTCCGCTTCGCATATACTGGATCTCTTGCCGGAAGATCATCCTTGCGCCCGGATGCATGGACACAATTATGCGGTTACCATTCATCTGAAGTCGGAAACGCTGGATGAATACGGTTTTGTGAAAGATTATAAGGCTTTGAAGTTTGTTAAACGGTTTATTGGCGAAACGTTGGATCACAGGCATTTGAATGACCAAATACCCCAAACGCCCACTTCCGAAAATATCGCCCGTTTCTTGTATGAACATTTTAAGCCGGAAATTCCGGAACTCTATGCGGTCGAAGTAAGTGAAACTCCTCAAACATCATGTATTTATGAACCTTAAAGTAAAAGAAATATTTTATTCCCTGCAGGGAGAAGGCGGCAGGCAAGGCGCAGCATCCATTTTTATCCGGCTAAGCGGCTGCAATCTGAATTGCGATTTTTGCGATACGGATTTTTCAGGAGGCGAAAATATGACGTGGGGAAAAATCTTGTTATTAATCAAAGAATTTCCTTGTCAGTGGATTATATGGACGGGAGGCGAGCCTGCTTTGCAGTTAACGGATAAATGTTTGACGTTTTTTAAAAAAGCCGGATATCTTCAAGCCATTGAAAGCAACGGTCATAACCGGTTATCGAAATTGTTGGATTATACGGTCGTAAGTCCGAAAGGTCAAACGGATTATGCCCGTGAAATCAATCCGGAAGTTGATGAAATCCGTTTGCCGCTACGGGTAAATGATTTTGTTCCACCGATAGAATCTTTACCAAAAGCAAAATATTATTTTCTCAGCCCCATTTTTACGGAAAACCAGGCGGAAACAAAAGCAAATATTGATTATTGCGTTGAACAGGTTAAGAAACATCCGGAGTGGCGGTTGAGTTTGCAGGTGCATAAATGGATTGGGATCGATTGATGGATAATGGAACAATTTGAAGTAACTGTTTTAGGTTGTGGTTCGGCGCTCCCGACTACGCGGCATTTTCTAAGTTCGCAAGTGATTAATTTGCGGGATAAACTGTTCATGGTCGATTGCGGAGAAGGAACCCAGCTTCAGTTTCGCACGATGAAACTGAAATTCCAACGGCTCAATCATATTTTCATTTCCCATTTGCATGGCGATCACTGTTTTGGTTTACCCGGATTGATTTCTACATTGGGGATGTTGGGGCGAACAGCCGATTTGCATATCTATGCTCAACCCGATGCTGAAAAGATATTTCGACCGGTATTGAATTATTTTTGTAAAGACTTGTCATACAAAGCGCTCTTTCATGCGTTTAATCCGTCAAAAAGCGAATTGATTTTTGAAGACCGCACGTTGAAAGTTTTTACTATCCCTCTGAATCACCGGACGCCTTGCGCCGGATTTCTGTTTGAAGAAAAGCCCAAAAGTCCGCACATCATCCGTGAAATGATTGATTTTTATCAAATTCCTGTCAGCCGGATTGCAGCCATCAAAGACGGAGATGATTTTATGACGCCGGACGGAACCGTCGTTCCCAACCGGATTTTCACCCGTCCCGCCGAACCGCCGCGACGATACGCTTATTGCTTGGATACGGCTTATTACGAAAAAATTATCCCCATTATCGAAGGCGTTGATTTACTTTATCATGAGGCTACGTTTAGTCACGAAAATATTGTACGCGCCAAAGAAACCTACCATTCTTCCGCTCGTCAGGCGGCGATGATTGCCCGGGCGGCTCATGTGAAAAAGTTGGTTATCGCCCATTTTTCCGCCCGCATTACGGATGAAACGATTCTGCTTGATGAAGCAAGAGAAGTTTTTCCCAATACGGTTCTTGCTGATGAAGGGATGACGCTGAGGGTATAAGCGCTTAAAAGCTAAGCGCAGTCGAAACAAACAGCGAGCCTCGATTCCCGTAAGTCAAACGATATACGTAATCAACACGGAAATATTTTAAAATACCCGACAATCCGATATGGGCTTCTGCGTATGGCTTTTCCCCTAACGCTTCAATTCCGTTATTAAAAATAAATAACTCGGGATGCAATTCAGGATTGTTTGCGTCGGATAGCGGTCCATAAATAGCTTTTATGCCTCCGTGCATTTTCAGTTTGCTTTTTGAATAGAACAATTTAACAGGCGACCAATTTAATTGTAAATCAGCATTTCCGGCAACAAAGCGGTCGGTAATGAATTCATAATACCGCATCAGGTTGTAGCCGTTCTCCTCAAAAATATAGCTTTGATTGCCGGTTGGAATAAACAGCAAGGGAAAAGGAACCGGATTCCAAACTTTTCCTCCGGAAAGCCGGATGCCGAACAATCCTGTATTTGCAGGTAAATCAAACGATTTGGAAAGATTGGCATCGGTAATCTGATAGTTAAAATTCGAGCCTAATATTCCTTTTACGCCTATCCTGTGATTCAATTGAAAGTCCACATCCGGAGAATGAAGCACAATCCGTTTCCCTTTGAATGGAAAAACCCGTTCGTTAGGCGCAAACCGGAATGAAACCCCTATTTCGGCAGTGGTAATATCGTTAATCGTCGTAGTCGCTCCATTATTCACCGTTTCATAGTTGACAATTCCAAGGGGTTGGTCGTATAAATATTTAACATTCAACTTCAAAGAAAACCGGCGATACAAGTCTGCTTCATAACTTAATTGTCCGATTTTTTGGAGCGACATATTCATCGTGCGATTTTGATACAAGGAATAAAAGATACGGTCGCGTTTATCCTCCAGGCAATCCTGTCCCGGAATATTCAAATCATTCACGTATATAAGCCGGAACCGATCGCCCGGATGCGGAGAGTAAACAAAATCGCCGCGGTATTTCCATCGCTCGTCTTTTGTTCCGTATGCCAAATATCCGCCGACAGACGCTTGCCTGCTGATTTTTTGCGAAGTAAATCCTCCTACCCGCAAACGAACGCCTTCCATATAATTATAGCTGAGCATTTGGGTAACCGGTCCTAAATCAAAATTATTGTGAAAGATACCGATATGATCGGTCAGTAAAAACGAAATTCCTCTTTGTACATTCGAATAGGCATGCGTATGACGGGATTCTTCCACAAGTCCGCCAATTTCTTTTTGAGCGGGACTTAGAGAATCGGGAGGAATTGAGGGAGCGGTTTGAATTCTTTCGAGCGGCAAAGCGGTCGTTATATCGTCTCCGGCAAAAAGTTTTGTTTCTTTCTTAGAAGGAGTTTGAATGAACAGTACCGATTTTACAGGCGTTTTTTTCACCCTCGGATTCAGCGTAAATATTACTTTTACAAGGCTTAAATCTTTTACGGAAATATAGATATATCCTTCGAACGCTTTATCCTTAAGTTTTTGAGAGAAGAAAGCAATTTCGTAAACCGGAATACCTTCTATTTCGGTTTGAGGCGAAAAGAAATACCGGTAGGTTTTTCCGGCATCTTTTGCAAACGGACTTTTAAAGGATGAATACAAGACTTCATTCCGGTCTTTCCACAAGTCGACGTCTCCCAGCCAGTCATCCAAACATTGTCTGATATTTTCCGTTCCAATCCATTCCAACGGACTTTGAGCGGGAAAAGACGTTTGTTGATTTTCCTTAGGATAGCGTTCCGATAGAAACAACGCTAAATTTAAATACGGCGAATTTTCCCGAACGGGGCGGGCGTATTTAAGCCAAGCATAGTAAGGCAACAGAAGATATTTATAAAGAAGATTTTGGTTTGCTGCCGAACCATTAATTTCACCGGCAAGAAATTGTTTACTCATCGCCAAATCCACCGCTATTTTTTCATAATCGTATGCAACAGTTTTTTCAACCGGAAATACTTGTTTTCGCTCAATAATTTTCATCATAAAAGAATCTGCCGGCTGTTTAAAAGGGTAATACCGTAGGGCATGAATATCCCATGCCTTATATTTTATTTCCGAAGGCGTTTGCTGTGCGTTTGCTGTGAAATTAATACCTATTAATAATATTATAAAAACGAACCGATAAATATCCATATAACGCTTAAAGAAAATTGCGTCCACAAAAGTACAAAAAATTCCTTTTTATTTATCGCGTTTGGATTTTTCTAAATATTCATGTACTTTTGCTTAATTTTTAGATTTAAGCTTTTAAATATTTTATGTTCAGAAAATACAAGTCTCATCCCTGGCATGGCGTAAGTATAGGAAATTCTTATCCGGACATCGTAACTGCTTTTATAGAAATGGTTCCGACTGATACGGTAAAATATGAAGTTGACAAGGAAACCGGATATTTGTCTATCGACCGTCCGCAAAAATACTCCAATGTTATTCCGGCTCTCTATGGATTTATTCCTCAAACGTATAGCGGTAAACGAGTGGCAGAACTCAGTAATTATTATCTCAACCGGAAAGATATTGTCGGAGACGGCGACCCTGTTGATATTTGCGTATTGACGGAAAAAACAATTACGCACGGCGATTTGCTGGTAAAAGCAAGACCTATCGGCGGCTTCCGTTTATTGGACGGCGGGCAAGCCGACGATAAACTGATTGCCGTCCTACATAACGATGCCATCTACGGTTCTTACCACAGCATCAATGATATTCCGCTTATGGTGATTGAACGGTTAAGGCATTATTTTACCACCTACAAAGATATTCCGGGTTCAAACGAACGTAAAACCGAATTAACCCACGTATACGACGTTAAAGTGGCTTATGAGGTTATTCAACGTTCGGTAGCGGATTATCAGGAGTTTTACGGCGACTACGAATGATCGGATTTTTTCTCAATCGCTAAAGAAAATTAACTGATTTTACCTTCGTCGGCAAAACTGTAGTATTTTCCATCCGTAAGGATAACGTGGTCTAATAAAATCATATCAAGCATTTCAATGCCTTTTTTAATCCGAAACGTAACCGCATTGTCTTGAGGACTTGGTAAATGGTTTCCCGAAGGATGATTATGGCAAAGCACTACATACGAGGCTAATCGGGAAATAGCCTCTTTGTAAATGAGTTTACCATCAACAATCGTTTCGGAAATTCCTCCCTGGCTTATTTTAAACCGGTCGATAACCCGGTTGGAACGATTTAGAAAAAGCGCCCAAAACTCTTCGTGGGGCAAATCGCAAAGAAGCGGATAGAAATAATTGTAAATATCCAAGCTGTTGAGAATTTTCTTCCGGGAATTAATCTCTTCCGCTTTTCGCCGTTTGCCTAATTCGAACGCTGCAATAATACCGACCGCTTTAGCTTCGCCAATTCCCTTAAAATCAGACATTAATTGATTAGCAGAAACCTTTCCTAACCGGTTGAGGTCATTTCCATACGATTGGAGAATTCGTTGCGACAATTCGACCACCGTTTCTTTTGTTGTTCCGGAACGGAGAATAATAGCTAATAGCTCCGCATTACTGAGAGCGCTTACGCCTTTTAAAAGTAATTTCTCACGCGGGCGGTCTTCCGGCGACCATTTTTTCACGCTAAGTTTGGCTAAATTAATCATTGTTTGTTAAGATTTTATAGGTTTGTCTCCAACGCCCTAAAGCTGGAGAAGATACTGTCTCAAAAGCCTGTCATCCCGCGCTTGACGCGGGATCCCCTGGGAAAATATCACTTATTATCAGTGGATTGCGGGTCAAGCCCGCAATGACATAATTGTCAAAAAGACTTTTTTAGACAGCCTCAGGGGTTATTACTTTGCCCGCTCTACGTATGAGCCGTCGCGCGTATCTACACGGATTTTTTCTCCTTCATTGATAAACAACGGCACGCGAACGGTTGCTCCTGTTTCTACGGTTGCCGGCTTTGTCGCATTGGTTGCCGTATCGCCTTTAATTCCCGGTTCGGTATAAGTAACCGTTAAAATCACGTGAGCCGGCAATTCGGCAAACAAAATCGTTTCCGATTCGGCATGAATAACGACTTCGGCTATATCTCCTTCTTTCAGGAAATCCACGCCGGTGATGTTGTCTTTTGCAATAGATACCTGTTCAAATGTTTCGTTATTCATGAAATTGTATCCCATATCATCCTGATACAAGTATTGATAAGGTCTCCTTTCAATACGAACTTCATCCACTTTAACGCCTGCATTAAATGTTTTGTCAATTACGCGACCGGTAGTAACGTTTTTTAGTTTTGTCCGGACGAAAGCAGGACCTTTACCCGGTTTCACATGTAAGAATTCCGCAATATAGTAATATTGTCCGTCGATATCCAGACACATACCATTTTTGAAATCAGCTGTAGTTGCCATATTTTAGTTTATATTTTTTGTATTTTTTATTTTCAGTACAAATTTACGCAAAATTTTTGGAAAAGGAGGTATTTGCATAGCGAAATCCTTACCTCTTTCACCCCACACTCCCTTCCAAACTCACTTGCAGCAGTTTTTGAGCTTCGACCGCAAATTCCATCGGCAGTTTGTTCAGCACTTCTTTAGCATATCCGTTGACAATTAAACCGATGGCTTCTTCGGTGGGGATTCCGCGCTGGTTGCAATAAAACAATTGATCTTCGCTGATTTTGGAAGTCGTGGCTTCGTGTTCTACAATTGCCGATTCGTTCTGAATATCCATGTACGGAAATGTATGCGCTCCGGAAGTGTCGCTCAGCAACAGGCTGTCGCACTGGGAGTGGTTGCGCGCATTTTCTGCTTTACCGCCAACCCGTACCAATCCGCGGTAGCTGTTCTGGCTTTTCCCTGCGGAAATTCCTTTGGAAACAATCCTGCTTTTGGTATTTTTACCCAGATGAATCATTTTTGTACCGGTATCGGCTTGCTGGTAATTATTTGTTACAGCTACCGAATAAAATTCGCCAACCGAATTGTCGCCCTACAGGATGCAGCTGGGATATTTCCACGTAATGGCAGAACCTGTCTCTACTTGCGTCCATGATATTTTAGAAGATTCGCCTTTACAAATCCCGCGTTTGGTAACAAAATTATATATCCCGCCTTTTCCGTTTTTATCTCCCGGATACCAGTTCTGAACGGTTGAATATTTCACTTCTGCACGGTCGAGGGCGACAATTTCCACAATTGCCGCGTGCAGTTGGTTTTCATCGCGCATGGGAGCGGTGCAGCCTTCAAGGTAACTGACATACGCATCATCTTCCGCTACAATCAACGTACGCTCGAATTGCCCCGTGTTCATGGCGTTAATCCTGAAATAGGTCGAAAGTTCCATCGGACAGCGAACGCCTTTGGGAATAAACACAAATGAACCGTCGCTGAAAACAGCCGAGTTGAGGGCGGCAAAATAATTATCTCTGTAACCCACGACGCTGCCAAGATATTTTTTCACCAAATCGGGATGCGACTGAACGGCTTCACTGAAGGAACAAAAGATTATTCCTTTTTCAGCCAGATTTTCTTTATAAGTCGTTTTCACGGAAACGCTATCCATCACCGCGTCAATCGCCATTCCCGAAAGGATTTTCTGCTCATGCAAAGGGATTCCTAATTTATCGAATGTTTTTAATAATTCGGGATCCACTTCGCCTGGATTTTTCAAATCGGCTTTCGTTTTCGGAGCGGCATAATAAATAATATCCTGGTAGTCAATCGGAGGAATTTCAAGATGCGCCCATTCCGGCATTTTCATTGTTAGCCAATGCCGATAGGCTTTCAAGCGAAAATCCAACAGCCATTCAGGCTCGTTTTTTTTAGAAGAGATAAGACGTACGACATCTTCATTCAATCCTCTGGGAATTAAATCCGTATGAATGTTCGTAACAAATCCGTATTCATAGTCTTTGTTCGTCCATTCGTTTATAATATCATGCGTATCGTCAGCCATTTATTTCGTGTTTAACAAAATCTTTTATGTACGGGAAAACGGTAGGAAAAATCATTTTCACCTTTTCATAAAAAATCGAATTTTCTTTTATCGGTTTAGGAATCACTTGAGATTGAGTGTCAAAAACAGCGGCAAAATTAAGCGCAATACTCAAACAGAGCGTCCATATACACACGCCGAATATAGCGCCGAACAGTTTGTTAATGATTCCGGCGGGCGTATGATTAATGATTTTATCTACTAATTTAGCTGCTACGGCAAATAAGCAAATAATTAAAAGAAAAGCCAATGCATAATAGACAACATTTTGTACGCCGGGAGAGAACCACGCAGGCTCGTTTGGAAAATTCGCCTGCACCAAATGATGTATTCCGGCAGCTATTGCGCCGGATAAAAGAATCGCGGCAATCAAGGATACCAGAAAAATAACCTGTTTAATAATTCCTGTGGCTAAGCCGTGTACTACTCCTATAATTAAACATACAATAATAACTATGTCCAACCAGTTCATAATGTTTGCTTTACCTCTATTTCTTCAAATGCTTCAACAATGTCGCCTACTTTAATGTCGTTGAAATTGTGAATATTTAATCCGCATTCATATCCTTGAGCCACCTCTTTCATGTCGTCTTTGAAACGTTTCAGTGAACCTAACTCGCCGGTAAAGATGACAATACCATCCCGAACAAGACGAATTCTGTTGCCGCGTTTTATTTTTCCTTCTCTCACCATACAGCCGGCAACCGAACCTACTTTGGTGATTTTGAATACTTCCCGGATTTCCACATTGGCGGTAATCTCTTCCTTGATTTCCGGCAAAAGCATACCTTCCATAGCTGCTTTTACTTCTTCAATGGCGTCATAAATAATCGAATACAGGCGAATATCCACACCTTCTTTTTCTGCCGATCGCCGTGCAGATAAGGACGGGCGCACTTGGAATCCAACTATAATTGCATCCGAAGCGGCAGCCAGAATCACATCCGATTCGGAAATTTGTCCTACGCCTTTGTGAATAACATTCACCTGAATATGGTCGGTGGACAGGCGGATGAAAGAATCGGACAAAGCTTCGACCGAACCGTCCACATCGCCTTTTACAATGAGGTTCAATTGTTGGAAATTGCCGATAGCAATACGCCGTCCAATATCGTCCAGCGTCAACAGTCTTTGTGTGCGCAAGCCTTGTTCGCGCTGCAGTTGCTCGCGTTTCGTAGCAATCTCACGCGCTTCCTGTTCGGTTTCCATGACGTGAATCACATCTCCGGCTTGAGGAGCGCCATTGATACCGAGAATTAATACCGGCTCGGCAGGACCGGCTTCCGCTATCCGCTGGTTTCGCTCGTTGAACATGGCTTTTACTCGCCCAAAATGAGTTCCTGCCAAAACCACGTCGCCCGTTTTAAGCGTACCGTTTTGTACCAACATGGTAACAACATACCCGCGACCTTTATCTAAGGAAGATTCGATGACCGAACCTACGGCTTTTCGTTTCGGGTTGGCTTTCAAATCCAACAATTCGGCTTCCAGCAGCACTTTTTCCAATAGCTCCTGAACGCCGATACCTTGCTTGGCTGAAATATCCTGCGACTGGTATTTTCCGCCCCAATCTTCCACCAAATAATTCATATTGGCAAGCGTTTCCTTTATTTTTTCGGGATTAGCCCCTGGTCTGTCAATCTTGTTAATGGCGAAAACAATCGGCACGTTTGCCGCTGAAGCGTGATTGATTGCTTCGATGGTTTGCGGCATCACATTGTCGTCGGCGGCAACTATAATAATAGCGATATCGGTCACGCTGGCTCCGCGGGCGCGCATAGCCGTAAACGCTTCATGTCCGGGAGTATCTAAGAAAGTAATTTGACGTCCGTCGGGCAGTTCGACATTATATGCCCCGATGTGTTGGGTAATACCTCCGGCTTCGCCTGCAATTACGTTGGTTTTCCGAATGTTATCCAAAAGGGAGGTTTTCCCGTGATCGACGTGTCCCATGACTGTGATAATCGGAGGACGCGGTACTAAGTCCGTTTCGCTATCTTTTTCTTCCGTGATTGCTTCCACCACTTCGGCGCTGACATATTCGGTTTTGAATCCGAATTCTTCGGCGACAATATTGATGGTTTCGGCGTCCAAACGTTGATTAATGGAAACTATAATCCCGATACTCATGCAAGTGGATATAATCTGAACGACCGGAACGCTCATCATGTTCGCCAAATCATTTGCCGTGACAAACTCCGTGATTTTAATAATCCGGCTTTCCTGCGCTTCTAATTGAGACTGTTCGGTTTGCCGTTGTGAAAATGCGTCCCGCTTTTCGCGCCTGTATTTGGCGCCTTTCTTTAATCCCTTGTTCGTTAGTCGAGCTAAGGTTTCCTTAATTTGCTTCTGAACGTCTTCTTCGCTTATTTCGCTTCTTACCGGTTTTCGAAGCCGGAGCCGCGTACTGTCTTGTTTGGCAAAAGAAGATGCGCCTTTTTCTATATCAATCTTTTCGCGTTTGATTCGGTTACGCTTCTTTTTCTTCGCTTCTTCCAGTTCTGTTTTTTTTACTAAAACCGGTTTTTCCTTTTTTTCTTGCTTCGTGTCTTCAACTGCGGGTTTCTTGACTTTAGCGGCTAAAGCGGCTTTTTTATCTTTTTCTGCCCACTCCTTCCGTTTTTCTTCTTTACTTTTCTTTTTTGGTCGAGTGGATTGATTGATAGCATCTAAATCAATCTTCCCCGTAACTTTTATCGCCGGTTCAATGGCGGGCTTGCTTAGGCGGAATACTTCATTTTCCTCAGGATTTTCTTTCTGATCTTCTTCTGAAACAGTTTCTTCTTCCGATTCAATTTCTTCTTCCGATTCTTCCGGTTCTTCTTCTTCTGAAATTTCCGGTTCTTCGTCCGACGCTATTTCTTCAGAATTTAAATCGTCATCGAAAGTTTCTTCTTCTTCTTCAATATCAACAACTTCCGGTGCAACCGGTTCTATTTCAATTTCCTCTTTTGTGTCTTCAATGATAACTTCTTCTACTGGAGTTGGTTGTACTTCTTCTTTTTCTTTATGCGTTTCTGTTTTAGGTTTTCCGATAGCGTCCAAATCAATCTTTCCAATAGTAGTAAACTTTGGTCGAATATCTTCCGGTACTTCGGTTTTAATTTCTTCTATCTTTTTAGGTTGTTCATATCCTTCTACCGCCACCGTTTCTTTTCTCTCTTTGTGGTGGCGCTCCTGACTCATTTTATCTGATTCTTCTTTAATATTTTTATCTTTTTTAAACTCTTTGATAAGGAGTTCGTAAGCCTCATCGCTAATTTTCGCATTGGGATCTTCCTTGGCGTCAGGAAAACCTTTCTTATGTAGAAATTCCACTACCGTGGTTAGTCCTACATTCAAATCGCTCATTACTTTATTTAATCTGATAGGCATATTTTTTTATTCTTCTTCTTCAAATTCAGCGCTCAAGATACGGAAAACTTCATCAACGGTGTTTTCTTCCAAATCAGCTTTTTCAATAACTTCGCTTCGATTCATTGCCAATACGTTCTTTGCAGTATAGCAACCGATATTTTTCAGAGCGTCGATAACCCACATTTCTATTTCGTCGTCAAATTCATCCAGATAGATATCTTCGCCATCAATGTCTACATCGCGAAATACGTCAATCAGGTATTCGGTTAGCATACCGGCTAATTTTATATTTAATCCGTTCTTGCCAATGGCTAACGAAACTTCTTCGGGGCGGAGATAAACTTCCGCTTTTTTATCCGCTTCGTGTATTTTTATTGTAGATATTTTCGCCGGACTTAACGCACGCTGGATAAACAGCGCGGTATTTGCCGTATAGTTGACAACGTCGATATTTTCGTTACACAGTTCGCGAACGATTCCATGAATACGGGCGCCTTTCATTCCTACGCATGCGCCTACGGGATCGATCCGGTCGTCGTAGGATTCAACAGCTACTTTGGCTCGTTCGCCGGGAATTCGGGCAATCCGCTTGATGGTAATCAATCCGTCGTGAATTTCAGGAACTTCCAGTTCAAACAAACGTTGCATGAACAGATTGGAAGTACGGGACAGGATGATTTTAGGGTTGTTGTTCTGATTTTCTACTTTTACCACTACGGCGCGGCAGGTTTCATTCTTGCGGAAAAAATCTCCCGGAATTTGTTCGCTCTTCGGAAGAATTAATTCGTTTTCCTCTTCATCCAACAAAAGGATTTCTTTTTTCCATACCTGATAAACTTCGGCTGAAACAATCTGTCCTACCCTGTCTTTATATTTGGTGTAGATGCTGTCTTTCTGCAATTCCAATATTTTGGAAGCCAAAGCTTGACGAAGATTCAAAACGGCTCTGCGGCCAAATCCGGCAAAATTAACTTCAGCGGTAATTTCTTCTCCTACTTCATAATCGGGATCGATTTTTTGGGCTTCCGACAAACTTATTTCCAGATTGGAATCAACTAAATTATTGTCAGGAACCACTTTCCGGTTTCTCCAAATTTCAAAATCGCCTTTATCCGGATTAATAATAATATCGTAATTCTCATCCGAACCGAACATTTTACTGATCACATTCCGAAATGCTTCTTCAAGAATACTGATTAATGTAGCTCGATCGATATTTTTGTTTTCTTTAAATTCGGCAAAAGTATCGATCATGTTTACTTCCTGTCTTCTCGCCATATTCTTTTAATCTAAAATCTATTGTCTATAATCTATATTTCGCGCTTTTTATTTCTTCGTAAAGAAAAGGGATGTCTTCTTCGACCATCGCTTTTCGCTTTGCGCCTTCCGGCTGAATCCGCTTTTGTATTGTCAACGTGATTGTTGCATCATCAACGGTTTTTAATATACCGGTATATTTAATGCCCGATCGCGCCAACACTTCAATTTCCTTTCCAATATGCTTCCTGTATTGACGTTGAATCTTAAACGCCTGCCCGAGACCAGCCGAGCTTACTTCCAACGCATAATCTTCTTTTTCCCGGTCTAATTTCGATTCAACGTAAGATGACAAGGCAACGCAATCGTCAATTGAAACGGATTGATCGTTATCAATTATAATTAAAATCGTATTATCCGGTTTAATCTCAATGGCTACCAGATAATTATCCGAAGACAATAAAAAGTCTTCCACGATTTTTGTTACTATCACTTTGTCAATCATAAACAAGAAAAAAAGAGGGACAAATGCCCCCCTCCTCCTAAATTTCCGGCAAAGATAATATTTTATTTGATGAAAGCCAAATATTTAAATATTTTTTTTAAATTATTTATAAAATCCGTAAAAAAATAAAAATATGCCACCTGTCAAGCCGAAAAGTGAGATTAATCTAATTATCTTTTCTATCTTTGTGCAATTTTTTTTATATCAAAAAGCAATAAAACAAAATTTATGAAGACCTATAAGTTGCTAAATAATATCGTAGGATGGGTTGTTTTTGCAATTGCAGCAGCTACTTACTTAATGACAATCGAGCCGACCGCCAGTTTTTGGGATTGTTCTGAATTTATTGCAACCGCTTATAAACTGGAAATAGGACATCCTCCCGGAAATCCGATTTTCATGATAGTTGCTAATTTGTTTACGCAGTTAACTTCCAATGTCGCTTTAAAATCAGCTATGGTAAACAGTATGTCTGCCCTTTTAAGCGCGCTGACTATTCTTTTCCTGTTCTGGACAATTACTCATTTGGCAAAAAAAATTCTTGTAAAAGAATCCGAAAAAACAACAGGCACGATTCCTTTAGCGCAAATAATAGGCGTTTTAGGCTGCGGAGCCGTAGGCGCTTTGGCTTATACTTTTTCCGATACTTTCTGGTTTTCGGCGGTTGAAGGCGAAGTATATGCTTT
>Ga0123354_10002490_pt1 | contig 24410 bp, 17 predicted proteins | sample TergutLab28metaG_2_FD_97872 | JGI IMG/M metagenome (GOLD analysis project Ga0123354, IMG submission 97872) | Labiotermes labralis P4 segment gut microbial communities from Petit-Saut dam, French Guiana - Lab288 P4 | ecosystem: Host-associated > Arthropoda: Insects > Digestive system > Gut ... | reverse complement strand
GACAAGTAATAAATTTATTTCAATTTCAATCCATCAGCCACGCAATTCTCTAAGAGATATAGTGTAGGTACTATAAAATCACAATTTTACATACAATCATACACTCACACTTAAACTTGATACCAAAAATAAAAGCATGAAACAATTAGCTAAGAGTCTTAATAATTACTTTTTAAATTCTATAGATGATTTAATTGCATGGCCACCAAAAACTGAATCGACAATATTTTCACTTAGGGAAACATGTCCTCATGAATTTCCGCAAATCATCAATATTCCAGTTACTGGGACAGAAGATAATATGCATAATATCTTCATTAAAAAATGAAACTTCATGTGGTTATGATGGTCTGTCCAATATGATATTAAAACTATGTGGTAGCCAAATTTCTAAACCTCTCACTTACATGTACAATAAATCATTAACTTCTGGTATCTGCCCAGATAGTTTAAGGTATGCCATTTATAAAACCATGTTTCAAGAACAGTGATAAATCACAGATATCAAATTATACCTCTCTTTGTATTGACTGGCTTCTCTAAAATATTTGAGTTGCTTATTTTCCATAGGTTAGAATGCCATTTAGTGAGTAATAATATTCTGGCCTATGAACAATATGGTTTTTGTGACAATATTTCTACTGAAAGTGCTAGCTTTAGACTCATCAAGACGATATTTAGTGCGTGGAATAATAAAGAATATATAATGGGTCTATTCTGCAATATAACAAGGGCTTTTGATTGTCTTTGTCATGTACTCTTGATCTTAAAGTTGGAATTTTATGGTTTAAAAGGCTGTATACTTAATTACATCTTATTTGCATTATAGAATACAAAGACTTGTGTTGCAGTTTGTCATTTCACCTATTCTTCTATTGGACTGGGAAACAGATATGGTGTTCCTCAGTGATCTGTGTTGGGTCCATTACTGTTCAATGTGTATATTTAATTATTTTCCTTACATCATAAACAAAGCCTCTCATAACATTCTTTATGCAGATGATACTAATATTCTTGTTTATGCTAGTGATCTTAACGAACTAAATTCTAAATGAAATTTAGGACTGTGTTGTATTTTTAAATGGTTCTAAGGTGACCAGTTAGTACTCAACTTAAATAAGATGCATATTGTAACATTAGCTTCTTCTAAGCTCCTAGTTTATCATTCCACACTGCATACGATAATAGAGCTCTTACACTCTCTGAAAATATCAAATTCTTAGGCATGCATCTTGACTGCCATCTAACTTGGAAATCACATATAGACACTTTAGTAAGAAACTTGATTTTGACTTGCTGTATCTTGAGAAAGTTATCACCCATTTTAAGTGTAAAAAATGTTACAAATGGTTTATTTTGCATGTTTCGTATTCATAAATTGTAGTATAATATTCTGGGGTTCATATTCATCAATGAGAAATGTTTCCATAATTAAAAAAAGAAACGAAATTGGGATTATGCTGAGACTAGGTCCAATGAGTTCTTGTAGAAAGGATTTCAAAGAATTGGATGTACTTAAAGTTCCTTGTTTATATATTTAAGCCATGATGTTATTGCAGTTTAAAATTTTAATATTTATCAAACTAACACCTATGTTCATTGTATGAATACAAGGCAGCAAAACAAACTGCGTATACCTTCGGTAAGACACTCTTCAATGCAGAGAGATGTCTAATCTTCATCTTTTAAAATATTCAACCAACTTCCACAAAATATATTTAAATTTCATAAAAATATACAGACATTTTAAGACTTTGTTAAGAGATCACCTTGTTAAAATGCCTATTATTCTATTGCACAATTTCTTTCTAATGGTCATGATAGATAGCTAGCAATAAATATTTGACATTTGTGTTCCATTTCTTTTTAATTCTGCTTAAGTGTATTATGTAAAAGTGATCCTGTTACAGGCCTGGTGTGGCCCAGAAGGTGGGTAGGGGTATAGCTCTACTCTTGCACGACCGTGGCACTAGAAGGGGGTGAGTGGTCAGCAGCATGACCCAGCCGCACTTTACCCCCAGGAAAGACCCGGTACCCATTTTACAGGAGGCTGGTTGGGCCCCAGGGCCGGTCTGGACAGGCTGAAAATCTCGTCCGCCCCGGGATTCGATCCTGGACCGCCCAGCCCGTAGTCAGTCACTATACTGACTAAGCTACCTGACCAATAAGTGTATTATGTAGATACATGAATATTCATATTTAACTTGTTTTATTATTTTGTAATGCATATGTTGCTTTGAAATATTGTGTGCTTATGATCTTTTCTTTGTTATTTATCATGTTTTGCTAATTTTATGTAATTTTATAACTTATTGCTTTGACTTGATTGCATATTGCAATTTAGCTCTAGTCATGATGAATTCCACATTCAATCTGACTTGTGCAGGTAATGGATCTTTGAATGTATATATAAATATATGTGTTTATGAAATATCCATGTTAAGCCAGAAAAACTTGGGCCATTGTGAGATAGCAATGGCATTTAAATCTCTCTCCTGAAGGTTAAGCACCACTCCATAAAGATTTATAGAGGAGTGGAGGTTATGTTCCATGCAATCCAGCATGTCATGAGAATGGACCTAGTCAAATACAGGTAGCAGGAAAATAAATTTCTGTATATTTATGATATTTCAATATTACTTAAAAATCCCAATTAGGAAATAAATTGCTTATATTGTGTTAGAACCATTTTTTTATTTGAGGGGGGATTAGTTGCTATGGACTTAAGCTTTGTCCATGTCTTGAAAGTATCTTAGCTGGTATTTGGCTGTGTTTCCTATGGTCATAGATTTTTGTACCAGCAACATGCAGCAGATCCATGTGGTAGTTCAAAACCTGAAGTAATTTCAGAACATGGTTACTACCACTAACAATACTACACAGTCAAAATGGGAGAAAAAGACTCTGTTATATGTTTTTTATGGAGGAATCAGAGCTGTTGTGTCCAAGATTAGAAGTCTGTACTATAGTTTGCTGGAAATGTTGATGATTTTTTTTATGGTTATAAATATCATTGCATACTTACAAACACATAATGATGTTTTAGAAGAAATTTTATGCTTTGGTGAGAATGTATTCCTCTCTTAAATTTAATACATGTAATTTAATGCATATAATATATAATACATAATACATACATTCATAAATGTAAGTTACCTATCTCTGTTGGTTATGCACATACACTGACTGTATTCTTATACTACTATTAGACAAACAGTTGTTCATGATTTTGTACGTAACTTTTAATGAAAATTTCCAGATTCACTTTTCATTCTGTTGGTGCAGGATTTGTGACAGACAAAACTGCAATTTGCTAAGATTCTTGGATCTGTTCTGTCTTACATCGAAGTCTCTGCCATTTGTTATGGTGTGTGTATCAAGGTATACTGATACCGTGCTTTTCTACCAACATACAAGTACATCTGTTCACACACCATAAATCTTGATGAATTTGTTTAATAGTTTTCTCATATCAGGAGACTTTAATATGCACATTTCACTTCATGTAATTATTTTATTACATCTATCCTGAATAAATTCTACATATGTGAAAGCAGTGCTAGTCCTTATGGTCCCTTCCATGCGTAGAAAGTTGAAGTTTTACCTACCTATTTATTTAGAAAATCTCATTACAATCAGTATTCTGTTGTTGTGTAAATGTAGTTTAATTCTTCTTCTTTAATAGATTTAAGCAAGTCACCTTCCAAGGAGAGAAAACACACAACATAAGGTGCACGATATATGCAATGAATATCACATCAGACTGATACAATTGTTTTTGTAGTGTTTGAACACCCTATAGCACCTACCTGTATGTGTGTTTTATCATGTGAACTGCAGAAGATACAGAGCACATACCTGGGCTTACAAGTGTTGTAAGATATTGCCATTTCACATCAACAGCCTCTTTCCATGAAAAATTTGATGATTTGTAGGGCATTTTTATTTAAATCATATCTTACAGGGACCAAGCTCATAATTATGTGACATGTATCATAAGTTTTGGCCACATATTGTACATTGATGCACAGCTATATATTTGCATAATGTGTAGAAATTTGAAATTCATTTTCCTTCAAAATAAATAGAGGACCTAATAATTTTTTCTGTAAGATGAGTCTTATGAATGTACCAATAATCGTGAACATATGCATAACATTTTAAATCCAAGGAATAAAGAAACTTTGCCCACCACAGCTCTTAAATTAGAAGCGTATGAATGTAGGAGAACTATACACTAGTGCACACATATTTTTTTTCTTAATCATTTCTTCATTCCGCATATTCACTGGGCTTTGGTAAAGGGTAGATATTTTCATTCATATCACTGACATACTAATAATTCCTTAATTTTGTTCAGTTAATGGACATCAGCACTATAAACCATCATTTTTGGCTGTAACTTCTTTTCATTTTTCAGAATTTGCAAATAGTATCTTTTTATCACTTCATTTACAATTTTCTTAGCACCCGGATTATGCATATTTATGGAATATCTGTTTCACTACAAATTATTCAGGACACAAGGATGTTTATTTGTTGTTTAATATTGAATTCTAAGAACTGACATGTAAAGAGCAAAAAACTAAATTGTATGTGAGTGTATATATTCGTTTTACAGGAAAATTATGAATTGCAAACACTGTACACTATTTCTAAGCATTACTTTTAGGCAAAATGTGAACTGTATGGGTCCTGACTATTTCTTGTTTGTGTCAGTGACACTCATTCGGTGGCTTGTGGGCCACTTGTGGTCCTCAATCCTTTTGTAAGTGGCTTTTGGAGCCTTTAGTTCCTTGAGACATTAATGAGCAACAGCATTCTGTAAATTTCATTGGGAACAGACATGAATGAAAATTACCTTTTAATGAAGGTGCACAGTTGATTGTGATCTAATACAAATATGAATTAAATTAATACCAACCAATGTGTCAAATGTATTAATAATATGATATAAAATCCCATTGTGACACTTAACTGAATCACTTGTGTCTGAGTGCCCCATAGTTAGAAAAGCTTGCACACCACTGGTTTAGTTATTCTTTATAATTCCTTGGTATTCAATAGAACACCAGCAGAATGCTTAGAGGGATGAAACACAGATATGTGATTTATACATTATTATTCTTCATAGGGGTTAATGAGATAATACAAATGTAGATAAAAATGTTAGAGTATCGCGGCTTCCTGACTAATGGAATGGAAATAATAATGCAAAATTTACAGATAGTGTTATGTTAGGTTAGGTTTGCTTAGCTTAAGTTTTGTTAGAATTAGTTGGGTTAGCTGGACCTAAGTTACTTTGTGCTAAATGATGTTAAGTTGTTACACAGCTTTGAGGCTGTATAGCCTACTTCACTTGTTCCACTCATATTTAACTCCTTCCCAGTAATGAGGCCACATTGTATGGAACAAAGATATAGAATGCCTGGATGGTCTATGACACAGCAAATATTGCACACTTTACCAAAATCTTGGGGTATTCTCTAATCTGCCTAGTGTTTGTATACAGTGACTAATTTTGTGCTTTGTCTGTAACATGCACAGTTTAAATTGAAGCACATGCTGGTGGTGCACAAGCTGTCATTTCCGGCTTTTGGCTACCAGTTCCTTTAGGAGGTGTATGCTAAATGTACTTAGCGTACACTGTTAGAATTATGTTGGATATTATCCATTAGCTGACTTGTGAATTATTCAAGACTGGTGTGCTGGGAATACTTCTTTGCACAGACGTAAATTTGGTAAATGGTGTTTGTAACACACTGGTAGGCTGTGAGGTGACATACAGACTTAGTAGTAATACATTCAGGCAATATATGTGGAATGCAGTGGTGGCTTGTGGCACTTTCTTATGGTAGGGCTGGGTCTAAGATTGTTATATGTTTACTGAGAAGACCTAATAGAACACTTCTTTCAGCACAGTCACTCATTCACATTTAGTGGATAGAGCAGGGTTAAATTTTCTCACATAAGTTTGTATTCTACTTGATCATGACTGAGAAATATTTAAATCAGGTGTGTCATGACTTAAATTCTTAATCCCTTTTCTCTGAGTGAGTGTTAATTACTGATGCCCTGTAAGTACTTCACACTATTCTTTTTTAAGTGTTTCTTTAAACTTCAACTACTAAAATGAAGACATTTTCAAGATGGTTAGATACTAATGGTTGTCAAAATTCCTGTGTTTGAAACCTTAGAAAAGGCAAACAGATATATGGAGTCCTCAACTAAATATGAACTTAATATTTTATGTTTAATTGAAGACAAAATAAAACAATGAGTCCTCATTTAAACCCTCTCTGAGCTGATGTGCCTTCAGCCTGGCATGCAGCCTAGCAGCTGTTGTCTTCTCATCACTCTTCCTACCTGTGCAGACCGAATGCACAACACCTGGGCAGGGCAGGGCTGTTTGCCTTCTGCAGAACTGAGAGTCCGGTGTGAGTATTTGAATTAAAAATTATTTAGTTCGTATTCATTTGAGGAATGTACATTTCTCCTAATGACAATTTTTATTCAGATATTTAGATTAAATTTTATCAGCCCAGCTGCCCTTATGGAAGAGCTACCCCTGATGCAATGCATATGGAATCCTCATTAATGGTGTAATTTATTGCTCAATTACTCGTTGTTGCCTACTGTACATAACCTCATACATTTTACACAAATATTAGTTTAGGTGACTGCATATTATTTCCATATTTGAAACATTAAAATAAGATTAAGTATTTCACATGTTCATGTGTGAAAATTATATTGTTTTAAGAATGTATGAGCATATTAAATTTCTTTTACAAAGTAGCATTCATGTGATGAAATTGAAGTGTTTTAATGCAAAGAAAAATAAAAGTCTCAGAAATGACATGTCCTGGGCCTAGGGTCATTTATACTGAAAGTCTATTTCTGAAATGAGTTACCACTACACATGTGCTCAGAGCTGTTAGTTAATGTGCCTAAGTTTCATTTAGTTAATGACATTCATTCAACTGTAGAATTTCTATAATTCTGGATGAGATGTGGTGTTGATCACAAATAATGAGAAGGTAAGGGTTTGGAAGGAAATGATTTTGGACCATTTCAAAATCCTATCATGACATTGGCAAGCTAAAGCAGCATAGCTGCTTTAGTGAGCAGGATACAGACTGGAAGATGTTGTAATTTCCTTCACGGGTATGAGACTTTTCTCCAGTGTCCAGACCTGCTGTAGGACCTACCCTATCTTCTTATTCATTGGGAAATGAAGGCCCTTTCCCCTGGGTGCAGGGCATGATACTGACCATTCACATCCATCTAGTAATGAGTTAAGAATGAAAGGAGCTATACCTTTAGTCACCAGTGTAACTTCATGGCATGCAGGGAAGCAACTTTACCTGTACTGACCAGACAGAAACCAGAAATGACTAAGTGAGTCTATGAAAATCCCACGATCAAATGTCCTACAATGCAGCTAAGATTTGTAATAGACTGGCCTACAACCCAAATCTTAAGCATTTCCACAGCAACAGTCTGCTCAGTGCTATTAATTGCTAGAATACAGGCTAATGGGCTTGTTCTATTGGCTAGTCAGTACATATAATAAAAGTGAAGCCCTTTGTCAATATTACTGCTATGAAAACTTCAGAAGAAAATAAAAATTGTGGATTCATGTCTAGTTTTAAAAACTAGTAGAGTAGAACTCCACTTATCCAGATTAATTGAGACACTGAGCCATCCGAATATGCAGAAAATCTGGATAATTGGATTTTTTTAAATACGCTACATAGGCAGTTTGAAGAACGACTCTTACTATTTGCATATATGTACCTGCATCTAAACCTTTCGACCACTCCTGATTTGAAGATCTAGAAGCCATAACACTGTACTGTATTTATCTGATAACTGGTAATTTCAAAGCAAGTTGGTTTTGTAGAAGTCTCGACAAATTTACCCAAAAGGATCGAACTGATCCAGATAATTGGCGATCTAGATAGCCATTGTCTGGATAAGTGGAGTTCTATTGTATCTAAAAAAAAATATTAAGGAGTTCATCATTGAATTTGAAGTGTCCCAACTGTAGTCCACAATTCTGCGACAGTGTCACGGTCACCTACAAATTCCTCATTTCAATTATATTTTTTTGCAGTTGCTTTACCTTTCATACATTCACATACAAAGAACTGTATTAAAATTAATCAGAAAACATGTGACTGTAGAAGGGATAAAATTGTACATAATGCAGTGACAGAAGTGTAGCAGAAACTTTAAAAAAGAATGACATTCTAGTATCTTTAGTAGATTTGGCATCAATAATAACAATAATAACTATATGAAGGTGGATAACATCATTGGCTGTGGTCTCTTGAAATAAGAAAGTTCTAGACTATGACACATAGCTGTAACTACTAAATTGAAGTTTGATATTATGCCCTATCCAAGCTGATCTCTAGCATTAATTTATTTTATGTATACCACATATAATAAACACTTGCAATTATGTGATTTTGAACATCAAGTATACCACCGGGTGATCAATACAATGTGTTTATAAGAGAAGACTGTCTCTATTAAGGACAAAATATAAATATTGTGTTCTTTTTGCTTTACAGCATTTTAAAGTAAAGGTCCTACTATTACAATCAGTCTTGATTCCATATTTCTGTAGAATACTTTTAAATTAATATTGAGATTTGATGAAACTGCTCGAAGAAAATAAATAAAATAAATAAATATATATAAAATTAACACTTAATAAAACATAAATTTAAATAAATAAATAATAACAATTTTTGGAAGCAACAAAATGAGCAAGAATAAATTGCAAGTCATTGACGGTTGTGAGTATTAAACAGGATCGAGATATGTTCTAATAAATAGATTATGTAATGGCAGATTAGAAGAGATCAGCCAGTCATGCTATAATGCCATTATTTGGAACTGGTGGTGGCTGTAGCATAGATTTGGTGGCATTTTTTAGTTTCTGTGAAACAACATGGGCTATATGACTTGAACGCTTCCAGACATACTCTCGAGTTTTGTCATGGTCATCTGAACTTTCCACACGCACCTGAAAATACAGATTTCATATTATAAAATTATATTTGAAGTTGAAAGATGACTAAATATCATGATTGCTATTAGTCTCTTGTTCAAAAGAAAGTCCATTGAAACCAAAGAGTGAATTGAGGATCATTTCTTCAAGAAATTTGTAGGCACACTATTGTCTTACATTTTTTGTTTGTGTAGATGGTGAATGAGAGTACATCATGGTGGTTTGCATAGCAAATTGGAACACAAGTGACTTTCTGACAGAGAAACATGTAATGAATATGACAAGAAATTAATGTAACTGAGTTTGTGATAGGTTGAGAGGGATTAATTTTTGGAAATGTAATATTTTAAATGTCACTGACACATGTTAATTATAAGCATGACCTGTAAAAAAAATTCAGCACAATGAATTTATGTTTTAAGAAATAAGCACAGTTCATATTTGCTTCTGTTGACAGGTATATTGGATCAATATGTCAGTTTCTCAAAGGGTTTGTTCTCTGGGATTGAGATGTGCTTCGTGCCTTTTCTGATTTTTTTTATATTGTACAGATGCAAAGCATTTGTAACTGTGTGTGTGTATGTGTATACACAACACCCAGCAGAAGTCTAGGCCCATAGGTAGTGTTCCTATTTTCACTTTTATTTCAGTGATTTAGTTTTGAATCAAATTACATTGTAAATCAGCACAATAGCATTTGTTGGTCAAGTGATGATTTCCTTTTGACAGCAATGAAACATCTTCCAAAGAACCAATATATTATGTTCTTGTGTGGCATCTATGGAACAAATTTAATAGGACCATATTTCTTTCATTATAATATCTGAGGGAAAATTTAGTAGCAGTACTAGTAGTAGTAGTAGTAGTGTGCTGTGATACAAGATCAGAAGGTCGCTGTTTCGATTCCAGATGGTGTCATTGGAATTTTTCATTGACATATTCCTTCCGATCACACTATGGCCCTGGGGTCAACTCAGCCTCTAACAGAAATGAATACCAGGAGTATTTCCTGGGGGTAAAAGCGGCCGGTGCGTAAGGCTGACAACCTTACCACCATCATGGGCCATTTTCACATAATCTGGGAAATTTAACTTCCTGGAACCCTCTGGGCACCTCGGGCCTGTAATGGGACTGATTTATTATTATTATTATTATTAGTAGTAGTAGTAGTAGTATTAGCAGCAGAAATAGTAGTAGCAGCAGTAGCAGTAGCAGTAGAAGTAACAGTAGTAGAAGTAGTAGGAGGAGGAGCAGTGGCAGTAGTAGTAGTAGCAGTAGTACCAGCAACAGCAGTAGTAGTAGGATTAGGAGGAGGAGGAGGAGAAGCAGCAGCAGACATTGCATCAGTGTTTCTGATTCCAACAGAATGGAGTACCTCCATATATTATGTGTGTCTTATGTGATTTGTTAGAAAGAATATTGTCACATACATGGATTGGTTTCAGCAGAGATAAGAATTGGTGTCCTTGGTGACTAGATCTGTCTCTGCGAAACTTTCTGATGGGAACTTTTGAAATCCTTCATATACAAACACTGCCCTCAATCAGCAGATAATTTTCAATTGTGTATTCAGGAAGAGCACAGGAAAATCACAGATTACATGCAGTATATTTCTCAGAGTAGGAAGAATTGGGTTTGTACAGGCAAAAAATTAAAGGGGTTGTAATTTGTTAGATTCTGTATAAGGGCACACACATAAAATGGCAATCCTATTAGTGTTTTGACACTCACCTGTTTCGGTTGCATTACTTTGATAGAGTGGAGAGTGGCAGCACCACCATGTAACACTCGCAAGTTTAACTTTCCCACCATTTCTGTCGTCGTGGCTGTAGCACTTCTGATGTCTTTTTTAGCACCTCGACCGAACTGAGCAGATAAAGAGCAACACAGATAAATACTAGAAACATTATGTGCTGTAAAGTTGGTATTTCCAAAAGTGGATGATGTGGAAAGGTCTGTTGACTGGAACTGGGTTAATGGGTTTACTACATTTAACTTTTCCATTGACTGGTATTTGTGTTATGAATATGTGTATGATGATGAAAAGAATGAAATATTGGTGTCTTTTTGGGTTTTTTCAGATTTTACATGTGCCATATTAGGTAACTGGTAATGGAAAGGGGACAGAAAATGCAGCATAGAAGAGAGGACAAATTAAACGTTTTGGTCTGTCAAAGAGTTTTGTAGCTACAGATGAGGTAAAATATTCTAGTACCCAAAAAATTATGATACCCAGCAAACCTTTTGTTTCAGAGTTGTTTGAGATTGCAACTTTTACTCTACTTCTGCATTATGTGGTACAGTAAATGATGAACTCCTTGGTACAAAGTTGTTTTTAGAGGAACTAATGGTTTTTCAGCTAGCCAAGAAATTCCTGGGATGCTGTGGAACACAAAGGTTTATTAACATGTTCACATCAGTCTGCCACTTGTCTCTATCCTGAGCCATATGAAGCAATTCAAGTGACCCTGTCATATTTTTACAAACAAAGAAGTTTCAAAAAACAAGGTAGGAGCATGCCATGAAGTAGATCATCTGACAATGGATTTCTCCATTCAGAGGACACATATAAATTGTCTGTGTCATCATACAGCCAAGACAGAGTGATGTAAGTGTGCCATATCACCATATGATCAGTTTAAAGATGGCATGGCCACTTTCAACATTGCCAAATGTTCAAATACACAGTGTGATATGACTTTTGTATGTGATGTGTTGCAACTCTGGAAATTCATCACAGTTGGTGGAGGTGTATGGATTATGTGTAATGTCATGAAAACAGGTGTATACATAGTACAATGTTCTCAGTAATGGCAGCAAAGATGTTGACAAGAAGCAGTGACCTGGATGCCCAAGCATATCCAGAATGGATGACAATGCTTGTCATGCAGATGCCCTTACCAGAGAGAAGAGGCATATTATGCAGAATGACATTGTCTGAAAGCTAGGTATTTCGCTGAACAGTGCACACAGAATTTTCCATGATTGTCTAAATTTCAGGCAAGTGTGTGCACACTGGGTACCAACGAAATTTATAGGTATCACAAACCACATGGTATGGTACCCTTTCTCATGAAATTGACACACTATGCCAATCAAGGAGAGTAGTTTCTTTAGTGAATTGTTAGAGGGGATAACACATGGGTTAATCACATGACACATGCACAAAAAAAATTATAATATGGAAACACTAATCACTACCCCAACAAAGAAATTCAAGGTAACACTCTCAGGTAGGAAACTCATGGCAACTGTATTTTCTGGTGACATTTAAGGTGTGCTTCTTGTGGATATCCTTGATTGTGGTGACTGGAAGTGCTGAGTGTTACAGTGGTAAACTTGAGTGATTATGGAAGATCATTTGTTGGAAAAGGCCTGTGTTGCAGTGCCAAGGCATCATTATTGTGCATGGTAACACCATGCCCCATACTGTAAGATGTACTTGTGACTGGTTATGGCGCTATAACTTGGAGGTTATGGTACACCCTTCCTATGGTCCCAGTCTCATGCCTAGTGATTTCCATCTGTTTGGACTTGCTTGAGAAGCACCTAGCTGGCAAGCAATTTGCAACATATGCCAGTGTGAAGCAAACTCTCCACTGCCGGCTGCATAGACTTGACACTGATTTCTACTACACCAACATTAGCCATTATCCTGCTAATGTGGAGAATATGGTGAGATCCTAATAATGCCAGTAATTGGCAGATGGGATTTAAATCGGCGTTCAAAGGGTTAAAGCCGTGGTTCCATGGTGGGACAACTGCTTAAATGTCAATGGTGACTATATGGGAGTCAGATGAAAACCTAACCTAACCTATATGCAAAAAGTCAGAATATATTTCTTGTCCTCAGAGTGTTTGTTGTTTACATTTTGTATATTCCCTGTAGAATGCAATTCTGTGTGTGGGGAGGGGATAATAGAAGCTTTCTTCAAATCAGATGACTTGTATGATTGACAAATGCAGTATTACATGGGGAGTATGAGGCACCTTTATTTCATTCAGTCATAATGTAGTGTGTTTTTGTAATTTATTAACTTTATGTGTATTTTGGTAGCTAGAATAAATTTGCATTAGAATTCTTCCATTATTGGAATGTCAATTACAAGAATTCCTCTCAGTGAGAAAGACTGTTGTGTCTGAGTATAAAATAGTTCTGGAGGTCTACTGAAAGTATCTTGCTCAATCTAAATGTGTGTAATTTTTGGGCAGAAATATATAATTAGCATTCCCACCAAAACAAGACAAAGGGAAATGGACCAACAGGAAACTCTCTTTAAAATTCAGGGTTTGACATTTTAGCCAATGGGAATCTGTTATTTCCCAAGTTTCAGAAATACTTGTAGTTTAGTTTCTTTGGACAGCACCCTGGACAGGGATACAAATGGCTGTGAAGATAGTACATGTGAGGCTTTTCATTTGTGAGTTTTTATCTTTCATCTGGAATTGGAATTCTGAAAACAAATTGTTAGTCAAATAATTATTGTCTTTGACATCCAAACAGTATGTTTTGTGGAAATGGTATGAATGTAAATTAAAACATGGCTAATTTTTTATTTGTTTTTTAATATATATGTCTTCAACATGTATTTATTCTCATGATTCATACATACCTCTCTCTCAACTTTGAGGGTCAGGGGACCAACTGTAAACTTTGTTTTCACAGTTGTGTGTGAGCTCATCATGTTAACTGTAACATCCCCTTTCCGCCGTATGGAAGACAAACCATATAAAGTTGCTTTAGCACCAGGGCGCTGTCTTTGCTTGTTCTGTAAAACACACTGAATTAATTATGGAAATAATAGTTTTTACAAAACTAAAGAATATGATTACAGACACTTGTTGTACATGTAAAGGATTGTGAAATGATAACTGGTGTTTTAAAAACAAAATACTAAAGAAACTATTTGAAACTGTTATAAAAAAATGCAGTAATGCAAAAAATAGCACAAGGAAGAATCTGGCATTCTGTATTGTCAATCCAGTACCGTTGGGATCATTAAACCAAGGAAGATGTGAGGAACAATGTATAAAGAAAGCATTAGAGAAAGAGCAAATCTTAATTTTTGGCTAATTGAACTGCATTCCTAAAATTTCTTATTGTAGAAAAATATCAGTATATGTCATGAAATATAAATTTCATTACACTGTGTAATTTTGGCACTACATTTCAATGTTGTCTATATTTACAAAATAAAAAGAGCTAATATTTTAAGCCTGTGTACTGTGTAACTTGTTTCTTCTGCTGATTAACATTGCAACCATAAAAATTAAGACTATGCAGCATATTAATTGATGTCAAGCTCTGTCATGCAATTGTCATGCAGAAAATATACATCGGGGCCAATAAAATGGACATATTTAAAAATATGTGCAGATAAGTTTTTTTTTTTTTAAATATAGATTTGGGCCCCTCTTAAACTTGGAGCCTAACAGGTTGAAGATTGTATTTGACATACCTTGTCTTTCTTTGTTTTCTTTTTGCTGTTTTTATGGTCATGCTGCTGTGGCCTTGCTCGACTTATCATTCCATCATCTGATGACCGTTTTGTTGTTGCTAGTTCTGTGGTTGCACCAGCAGCGTTAGTATGTGTTACAGCTGGATTAGTAGAGTTGATATAGACAAGTGTCATTTGTTCCACTTTAGGATGTTCTGCTATCAGCTGTGCTGAGATGGCTGCCAGTGACTCATTCACTGTTGCTTCCACAGCTTCCCTGAGAAATATCCAATGTTAAAAATTACTATTTCTCCCCCAGCACTGTGCCATGGAAGGTCAATATTGTAAACATGAGTTGGTTCATTGTTATTTCCCATCTTTGACTCCTAAAATGATCAGTATCAAATGCTCAATATAAGAAACAATATTTTATGTTTCCTAACCCTGGAACTACTGCATCAAACACATTTTTTTTTTAATGTTGGTACCTCAAATGTAATTTTGCATGCTGGAGTGTCCAGTGCAAAAGGGATAAACTGTGACTAGTTATGCATCAGTGAATTGATTATAATCAAATACTGTTTTTAACATCAGAACTTCATTCTTAGCCAAAGATTCAACTTTTCTGATTGTTTAAATATAAGGAAAACCAAATAAGTCAATATTTTACCACAGCTTCATACTACTGACAACCCTGTCACAATATGAGAGAACTAATCTTCTTTTGTCAAGAGAAACATTTTTGTGTAAGACCAACCAGATCTTTGAGAAGTAAATTTAATGGAATAGGACTAATGTAAACAAAACACATTTTACAGTGACTGAAGAGAAACATGTAAATTCAACTGACAGTGCTTAACACTGATTAAAAATTGGTCCAGTTGAGTATATCTGGAATCAGAAATACTCAATACTAGAGTGAACTGCATATCTGATGAAAGGCATGTGGTATGATAGGAAAAGAGAGGGTCTTATTTAGAACCAGTGGTTTAATCAATGATTTTATCCATAAAGTACAACATATGTGTAGGAAAACATAAGAAATAAGTGCAGCAAAGAATAATTTTACTTGTGTGGTGTATCATGATTACTATTATTATTCATTACACATCATGGCTTGTTACTGTTCTTTAAAGTAAATTGTAATTGAATCATAGTGCAGTTATATACTTTGTTAAACAGGCTACTTATTGGCAAAATGTCATAGACTTACCATCATCAGCTGATAAAAAATGTGGGTCCTGTTTGTTTGTATTTCATTAACGACATGCCAGGTTTTTTGCAAACTGGGTAATTTATTTCATGCTTTTGCGGTACTTAAGAGGCCTCAGTATTATTATTGTGAATTTACATGAGGTTCTGAAAGTAAAATAAAATTGTGCCTGTGTTTGTAATCGTAATAATCATTATCATCAGTATTACATGGTTGATCGTGCGATGTCTTCTGACCTGTGACCAGGTCTCCTGTTTCCGTTCTGACTGGCAGTTGGATGTCTCCTCCTCTTCTTGTTTTTCTTGTTGCTATTATGCTTGCTGTTACTGTTTTTCTTATTATTATTATTATTATTATTATGGAGACGGACATTGACAGGGTCATAATTCTTCCTCAGGATCCTATTTATTCTTTCCAAGATGTTGTCCACAAAGCGATTGTAGTTCGTGATGTAAATAGGTGGAACAGCATTGTCACTGCTGGTCTCAAGGGCACCTTCACAATCATCAGAACAGCATCACAAAAAATCAAGAATCTGTAGTTTGTAAATTTTACAGATCAGAATAAGCACAATACCAAAATGTGTGAACACTGTCATATCAAGTTTTCCAAAGAGTAGGCCTATAATTCAAATCAGCAACTTCTTTTACTCCTTTTTTGATTATACTTCCTTTTCACTCATAAGAGCAATGTAATGGACATGAGTTACTTTGAAGTACTTATTTCAGGTGTGTGATGAATGAAGATCAGAAAAAAGTGTCAAAGTTTATTCCTTCATATTTGTATTTGTATTTTATTTAAACATTCCATAAATCCATAAAAAGTTTATGATAGAAATTTGAGAGTCATGACATATTTTAAAGCATCAAAATTGTGTTAGTCAAATAAATGTGGACACATAAATGTACGTCAAATTCTTTGGTTAAATGAAAAATATTATTTATAAATCTGTGAACTGAACCCAGATATTTTTCATAGTGAAAAATATGGGCTTCATTTCCTAGTGAAGTGACATAACTGCCATTCATTAAAGGTACATCTCTACATGAGATTTCCAAATAAGAACCCAGTCACCAGTCCTTGATACACAGTGTAGCAGAGAAAAGAATCAACCCTGAATCAGTACAAGAATTAATCACATGTGTGCTAAATCAGAAGAAAAAGTTATTAGCTGTTTAAGAGACAAGTTGTTTACAGTAGACAAATACATACATTAAACTTCTGGCTGAAGTATTGTATAACCAAGACCAATGACAGAAAGATTCAGAAGCTACTTCGAGGGAATCAGTGACCTAGATGTGTTCAGTATAAATTTCACAAGGATGATAAATGGATATCAAGGGAGTATAGAAACTCACCAGACACTTGGTATAATAAACTAGAAGAAATCCATCGTTATGAAGGTGTAAAAAAGAATGCTCAGTCCAATCAAATACTAAACAGTAGCAAGCTGTGCACAGTTTATTCTAACAGCAGAGACAAGCTTGCAGCACTTCATGACTGACTGTGGTATATATCCCAGTGCTTAAACTGACTTTGCGTCTGGGTCAATTTCCAGTAACTGCCTTTAGACTTATTCATATTTTACCTTCAATTTATGCATTGAAGACAAATATGTTAAATGTTGTGTGTATTTTACTATGCAGAAAGTTAGTTTATATTCAGTTCAGAAAGAAATAGACATTATACTAATTTGCTGAAAAGTCTGTCAGAAGTCTGTTCTACATTCAGGCTTGTGAAATGGTAGCTGCAAAGCAGCCCGACAGTGTCATAGCAGAAACAGGGCTCTTATAATTGCAACACTGTCTCTGCGTTAGATACTTGTTTCTTCTCTCACCATGTAGCCCAGAGAGAACTATATATATTTTATGCCTGTAAAAGACATCACAGTGACATACATAGTGACCAAATAAAATGGCTGATAATATGATGAAAGTATACCACAATTTATGATGTTATGAATACCTGATTTACTGGATACTTAAACTGAGGCCTGGCTCAAACTCTGACATTAAACAGGTTAGCTCACTGATAACAAGTCTGACTTGTGTACAGAAAGTACTTGACCTGTTCCAGAACTTTGCTGTGACTAAAGTTGTCTATGATTTGCCTCAGCACTTCCGTTTAAATTCTAGAGAATTGTTTTGTAACAGCCAATGACTGTTTCCTTCCATAATATTCAAGTAAAATTATATAACATAAGTCCAAAAATAATTTCTCCAATTATACAACATATTAACAGTTTTCACGTTCTTCTTACTCCTAGGTGAAAAACTAGATAATGCTAACAAAATATGATACACATTCATCTAACCCATTAATTGTTGCGTAGTTGACACCATACCTGTATCATAGTGTGCAGGTCCTAACTGATGGTTTTTAGTCTGTAAAGACAAATTCTGGAATAATACCTTGACCTGTGCCAAGATCACACCCTTTTCATTTCAACATTTACAGTCATCATCTTTCCTCTTTTTTGTTGCATTCTTTTTTGTTACATAACCTGCAGTTGTGAGGGAGGATCATTATATGGATCAGGCATATGAGATATATATTTTTGCCATCTCCATTACCAGGAAATTAAAATGATTACTTATTTCTCATTTAATGAGGAATAACCTCAGTTGTTTTGCAGGCTTAGGATGTTCCTAAATCCCAAGAAATTAAATTTGTTATGGGACTTTGCTTATAGAAATTCAAGTAGGTTTTAAAGTTCTGTATCTGGTCCTAGCTGGCCAGTCGTGTGTTAGATTAATTAATTTCCAATCCTCTAACTTTAATTTTGTAGAAAGTAACACCCTTCGTTCTGATCTCAGTAGTCATGCGGTCTAAGGCTTGCGTCTTGGTCTGCTTACTCGCAGGACTTGTGGGTTCAAATCTCGCCAGGGACATGAATGTCTGTCTCTGGTGAGTGTTGTGTGATGTCTCTGTGTCAGACTGATTACGCATCCAGAGGAATCCTACCCACTGTGATGTGTCCGAATGTAACTGGGAAGCCTCGATAATGTGGAGGCACTGGCCTACTATGTGTTGTTGCGTCATAGCGAGGGTGAGGGGGGTACACCAATCTTACTTTGGACATGTACTGATATGAAACAACACATATCTCTGAACCGAACATTGGTTTGAATTACATCACAAGCCCCTTGTTTTGCCAAGGAAAGAGTCCATAATTTGAAGAATATGACATTAAGGGAGCTTTTGTACGAAATTGTCTGTTCTTAAATTTTAAAATATAGAGCATGTAATTTTGTGTAAAAAATGAAATAAAATATCTCCCTGGTAACATGGCCCAAATCCTCACTGTTGGCAACACCAAAGACGGCACTGGACATGGGTCTGAGATACTTCATTTCCAAGCCTTACATCTTACTTAATTATCATCAACTTTAATATTATCTCTTCATTTCCATCTAAAAAGACCAGACGCCTGATTTGCACGATAATGTAAACAAATTGCATACACATTGTTTCGCATGCAGGTTTCATGTTCAGCCCCCCAATAACATCGATACTATGCTACCACAGTAATACTGGATAAAGTGAAGGCCTATAAATTTCTAAGCCTAGTTCCTCCTTATGTAATATTTTGCATCTCGACAGCATATATCTGAACCATTTATGAAGTCATTTGTACAAGAGACAAACTTCGCTTACGAAACGCCTTTCAATGCAGTTTTACCTTCATTGTACGAGATTTGTAAGAATAGATTGAGCCTATTTTTACAGTATTTGAATTACATTTCGAAGGCGCTGAGATTTTGGGGCGGAAGGACATAAGCCTAGATGAACGTATGTGTTGCTGCCCAATGTCCATACTTGTCGAACCGACATTGCTCAGCCCTGTAATTACATACTGAATACCATGGAGACATGTGGTTTTCGGCATACTGGTGCCATAATTGCATTTTTTAAAAGTTTAGCGGGCAAAATCCCGTTATATGTGACACTTCTGCCCTATCTTCAAACCGAAGAAACGGTTTATTTGTTATTTTATTTTATTTCATAGAATCGCGTATGTAATGATAGCTATCATAAATTTTGACTTGTGAGCAATTTATTCTGCAGCAGTTCATTCCATTTATCTCCGTAATTCTTACGTACTGTATCAGGGTCTGTCAGCACCATCGCCATTAGAATTGTAGTCATTGTTGTCGACGTCCTTGTCTTAAATCTGACTTTGACTAAGCAGTCTTTTGATAATAGCGATAACAGTGATACCAGGAGAATGTCGAACTTCTTGGGCCCTGAATGTAAACATAGGATGGTCTTCAGAAACGTCTTTTATTAAATGCCAGTCTACACGAAGTCATATTGTAGAGTACCTGAATCTTCAACACTGTTGCAAGAACCTCAATTGGTGTAATTTTACCAAGTGCTTTAAAGTTCATTAACCCTATTTTGACCACAGATTGCATTTATGAGCGTCTTGTGGCTCCAAAATAATTACGTAATGTAATGTGGGTCTGCTATTTTCGTAATCATTATTAAAGAGGTGTTTTTGAGCGAAAGCATATTCAGTATACTGTAATGGAAAACACAGAAGCTTTATTATTCGCGAGTAAGTAGTTGGGTCTAGACGTAAATACTGCGATGTCTCTTCAACAGAATGTAGAATAATTACACGAAAAGGATAGCTGATAAATTCTCCTGCTACTATTCGGTCCAAAATTGTCTTACCGTTGGCTGTGTAAAAACAAAGATAAAAATACACAGAAGTGTATTCTTCCAATTTTTTATGTGGATGTGAGAGTGGGTCTTTCACATGGAGGGCAGAATATAAGTATCCGAGAATACGGTGCTGAGGAAAGTATTCGGGCCAAAGGAGGATCAGCTAACAGATGACTGTTAACAAATTGCATAATGAGCTACATTATCTGTACTTCTCACCAAATATTATTCGGGTGACCAAATCAAGACGAATGGGATAGGCGGGAATGTGGCACGTATGGGAAGAGGAGAGTTTCATGTACGGTTTTGGTGGGAATTCCCTGAGGGAAAGTGGCCACTCGGAAATCTAGGTGTATATGGAAGGATAATATTCAAGTGCATCTTAAAAACGTAGAACCGGGTTGTGTACTGGACTAATCTGGTTCAGGATATGGATAAGTGGAGGGCTCCTATACACACGGTAATAAATTTCCGGGTTCCGTAAAATGCGGATAATTTCTTAAATAATTATGTACATATCAGCTTCTCTAAAAAGGACTCTGTTCGTTGGAGTTAGTTTGTTAGTTAAGTAGCTCGTTACGTCTTTAGGAAACACGAGTTCTAAACCTTACTTAGATAAGCTTCAAGCTTCAAGTAGTTAATGGTTAGGCCTACTTTTATACTGATTGTTTTAAATGTGTGTTCGCTGGCACAAAATTTGGCCTTCATCAATTGTAATTTTAAATGTAATACTGACATTCTGGTACGTCGCACATGTTACGTTATTCTCGGTCGTCTATGTAAGAATTAAAAAAGGACAGTGTTGTGAAACAATACAGCGTTAACGTAATAAGCTCTTGAATTACCGACTAGGCAAGAAATCTTAAATAATGTGACAAGGAGAAATGACATTACTTCAGATCTTCGTTCCAAAAATTACATAAAATTTTTCACTAAAATGAATAATTAACGCAATAACGAAACCATTCCTTTTAGTAGACAAATATTACACTCACATATTCACAAGCAACCACTCATACTTGGTCTATCTTTACCAGTAAAAAGTCAAAACTATATATTCAGCGAGCACTTACACGCTTCCACTTTTTTCCGAGAGAGCCTGTGATTGCTTTCTTTGTTAGCATCACAACATAGAGTAGCTAAAACTTTAAAAAAAGATTTAACGAAAATGCCCGTTTTTTATTCCGGAATTTTTTAAAAAAGAAGTGTACTGAAGTAGTGAAGTTGCTTGACCATTAATGAAACAATATTATGAATACGTATTCCCACTGGTGAAACATGATTTTTTAAAATGCTGATTAAGCGTTGCGCTAAGCAAATTTCACTGAATCAAAGACAATGATTACTCATTACGGAGTACCCTAATCGATGGCAGTTTCGGACATTAAACTGCGATACTTGTTTATTAGAGGAAGTTCGAAGCAGTTAAAGAGAAGTATCTGTTCCTAGCATTAGGACCGTACCGAATAATCCGGTATTGCGCATTTATACAAAACACTGTATACATCATTACCACTAAGTATCTAGTGTTCCATGACTTTAAATGTGTTCATAGCAGTCTGGTTTAGCCACTTCGCAAACCTTGCGGGAAGATCGTATAAATAAATTGTCAACTTTTTTTAATATGTTGGTAACATTATTCAGCCGTAATAAACATTAATGAGTTACGCTCGGCCTATCCCGGTGGCCAGACAGTACAATGCGTACGTCTCCGGCCACTTTTTTGTTGGAATTATGGGATCGAATACCGCCGGGGTTATGGATGTTTGTCTCTTGTGAGTGTTTTGTGTTGTCAGGTAGAGATCTCTGCGAAGGGCCAGTCCCTCATCCAGAGGAGTCCTACCGAGTGTGTGTAACAAGGCGCAACATTTACCCTCTACCCTTACAATGAGTAGGTAGAAGATGTCAGGCTAAGAAAGAAAGAAGATTTACTCTCGACACAGGCACTGATTGCGTGTAGGTCGTAAAGTGGTATCCATTATTTTGCGTCATATCCCAGAAGAACGGAATTCTCTTCATTATATTTATTTCCGATTTTAACTAAACTTGACCTACGTTTGTTAAGGAATTTTAGTGACACTTTCAAACACAACATTAATGAAAATCTGTTAACCACTTATCTAGTTGCTACATGTGCACGAACAGACTTCTAGGCATCCTGTAGCTAATATATCCAAGTCAAGGTATATTGGCATCACATTTTTTAATGGGCTTCAGGGAACAAACATGTTTGTAATTTACCTCTTTTTCTCGTACATATTACTTCAAGCTTCGAAATGTATAACAGTTTATAAAATATAGAGCGCTGGGATTTAAAACCATACTACTCTTATGGAACTCTAGCCTTTCAAATATGCACGGAATTTCAGACACCGATTCCGCCCGTAAGCGTTTTAAAGTGGCGTGACTAGCCCATTTTTGACAGTGTCAGACTTGCTGTCACAAGAACTTCTAAGCCTATTATATTCACGCTATAGACGTTTTGCTTTACCTTGGACGAAAATTTTTAGAAGCTAGAAAATGACTCTTCATGTTGAATAAGTTCCATATAAAGTCAACTTCTTTTAAAACGTCTGAAGTCAGACACGCAAATCCTGGCAAGTAATTACTAACTAGTTTAATTCCTTTATAGACTTAGGAGTCAACTGCAGTTTAAAATGGGCAGAACTGCTATACCACTTAGAGTCGGAGATATTTGAAACGAATATTTCTTTGCCCTCTTTTGGATCCGCCAGAATAGCGTTCAGGAAATAGACGCGGTTGAGACAAAGGGAACAGAAGGTACATTTTAGCCTACTTTCCTTCCTAAAAAGGAAAGAAATAGGCTTTTGAGGCCACGCGTGCTTCAAAGCGTGGTGTATGTGTCTATGTGCGTGTCCCAAATTCAATTGACCAAATTTTATGAAAGTTGTGCCACGGAAGGGCACCTGCACGTGTGGACAGCATATTGTGTGTATTTGTGCCCCAGTTTCGTTTGACTGATATTCATGAAAATATGTGAAAATTACATCATTGGAGACATCAAACGCTGTAATTTGCTTCACTCACTTATAAATTTACAGAGGTTGCGCGAACTTGCTAGGCAGGAGCGACGCTAACTACAAATACAGTTAAGCCTAAAATGATGTACGACACTTTCCTTGGAACAATATGCAACTTTTATAAAAGTGTTATGCTTTTAGAATATAGGGTATGAAGTTGGTGGCAGTGGGAAAATTTTCATTGACTTTTAGTTTTACACCAATATACATAATAAACCTTAAGAACTGGGCAGGTAAAATTTGTTAAGGAGATTTTTATAGACTTGCGTATCGTATGTATATATATATATATATATATATATATATGAAATATTGTTTGAAAGAAACCTTCTGCAAACATGACTACTGTGCAAATATCAACGTTATATCAATAAGAAGAAAATATTTGTACATATTTCCTTTAAAAATGGAATTTTAGCAACAACAAGAGCAGCAATAACAGAGAACCTAGAAAGAGAGTAGTCCTTGGGAAATGTTCGTAATTATTTGTTACACGCAACAGAATCTAATATACTGCAGATGAATAAACAATCAGCATGAAGAATTAAATGTACACTCTCGTTACTACATATTACGAGAGAAATGTCTGTATAAACTATTTAATATATGCTTAAAATTCGTGCTGTGACAGAATGATACAGTAATAAAAATGAAATATATCTGATTTCAACGCAGTCAAAAACAAGATCACGCTTCATTGTACGAATACGTTTATTTTAACTGCTTGCTCTACGTATATTTTCAGTTCTTTCCAAAACCAGGGAGGAAATATCTTGCAATTAGAAATGTCTGTCATTTATCTATGCAAATTTTGTCCAAAGTTTTGTTAGCTCCTACAAATATTTAAGGAAAAGCTCGAGATGCCCACAGAAAAGCGTGTAGCTCTTAGTGTAAGTTACAGTTACAGTTGTCCGATAAGAATGAAAAATGAAATGAATCAAGTTATTCGTAAAATTTCCCATATCACAGCTAATTTCAATTAGCCCATTTGTTCACCAGGTTTTAGGTGCTTTCGCAATATT
>Ga0123354_10002489_pt1 | contig 24413 bp, 19 predicted proteins | sample TergutLab28metaG_2_FD_97872 | JGI IMG/M metagenome (GOLD analysis project Ga0123354, IMG submission 97872) | Labiotermes labralis P4 segment gut microbial communities from Petit-Saut dam, French Guiana - Lab288 P4 | ecosystem: Host-associated > Arthropoda: Insects > Digestive system > Gut ... | reverse complement strand
GTTGAAAAAAAAAAAGTGATTATATTTTTTTTTTTTTTTTTTTTTTTTGGGGGTGGGGTTGTTTTTATTTATTTTTTTTTTTTTTGGGGGGGGGGGGGGGTAAACTTTCAGCAACCTTCCTTTCATTACTCATACAATGTGTAAGTACCAGAAATGAACACACAGTTCTAAGAAAACATTTCAGACATGTGTTACACAGCTGTGTACCAGACACAAGAGGTGAGTCACACATCACATTCTGGGCTGACATGATGATGCAACACTCTGAATACTGGCCTTCCATAAGGCAGCTTGTATTTCTCTACTCTTGGTAAAATGATTAAACCTGCACTCTGCATTTTGGAGAGCACAGTAAAGTTACTCATTGTCAGCATAATGTGGCAATGCTGCATACAGTAGCAAAACTGTCACCTCCTTACTGAAGAAAGAAAGAGATTGCTCCAAGCTGAGAATAGAGTGGCAGTGTTGGTACCCCTATAGCAATCTTTCAACATGTTAGTCCTACTGTATTGAGGAATCATATTAACATATTTTTTGCATTAGAACGTCTTGTATATTTAAAATGCATAGCACTGTGATCCTAACCCCAATTTTGTGTACAAACATGCATATCTTTAAGCGTTTTAAGACAATTAGTATGTTTTACTCCTCTTTCCATGCAATTAAACTTCACTACATTAGCGTTAAAATAAAATCTTACCGAAATACGCAAAGCATATTCAGCATAAGCATAGTCTTCTGACTGTGGTTGTAGGGTGGCTGTATAAGAGATCAATGCCTGTCTATCCCGTTTAGCCACAAATACCTGCAATGTGCAAAATACAGAAACATCATTAGTGTTCATGCAGCTTAATTTTAATAACCAAAAAATAATGTTGCAATAGCAGTCTCTCTTTAACAGATCCGTCAAAAATATGATGTAGTTATGAATTCAGAAGTGGTAACAAAAAAATTCATGCTTAGATTATACAAATGTTATTTAGTTTAGAGTTCCAGCTTACTTCCCAATGATATAAAAATTTAAAAAAACAGAAATTGAAGTTTTACTTGCTCTTTTATATGGCTAGACATCTGGCTTCTCAAGCTGAGGAAAGTACATGAATTTATACTTGACCAAGAAATACTGAAGACAATACTGAGACCTTGGACTTACTAACAGGCCAAACATTAACTTGAAATTTCGGGGCTTATAATCTACACTAGAAAACCTATGACCAATATATCAAGAAAGTTAAGATGGGCCAGACATGTGGTACAAAGATACATGTTTCTTATGTTATAAGAAACATAAATGGGGTAGAAATGAACATAATGAACACTGCATCATAAATACATGAAAAGCAATGTTAAACATAAAGCTGAGGTGTCCAGAAACAAATAAATGGAGAATGGGACTTTCACGCAAAAAAGGCTAAGTAGGAATGATGAATCAGCGTGAAGAAAAATAATACACTGTAAAAAGAGGAATATTACATTCCAGAAATATCTGAATCTTCTGCAGTAAACAAAGTCATTAAATTACTCTCACTCTAAAGGTAACATCAAGGAAAGGCTAAAAGCTAGTGTTTCAGAGACCTATGTTCCCATCACCATGGTCATTGTCAATGCCCATCAGCCCTGATAATGGGGACACAGTAGTTTATCAGAACGTTGGCTTTAAACCATCACTGAAGTAGCTGCCACTCCTACAAAAATTTGGTGAATAATGAGACAAAGTTGGGTACACCTGGAGAAACAAGGTAAGAAGAACACAAGGATAAGGAAGGGAATGTATACCAGAAAAAGCAAATGCTAAACAGTGATCAGCCCATCCAAATACCTAATAATAACTGAACTCAGCACATTCTCTTCTGCTGTGTTCTACTAAACAACATTACTTACATCAACAACAGCCTTATGACACTGCAGTTTCTGTGCCAATGTAACTCGCTTATCCGTATTGTCAATGAGCTCCAGGTACTTGGTAAGAATGTTTGTTGGTGCTCCATGAGCATGAAGCTGCATAACCACCTGTTCCATAGGCAATGCTGCTTTCAACTTCCTGCTTCCCAGCCAACTCTATACGAGAAATGTACAGTCTCTAATCAAATGGGAATTAACACTAATATCAAGATGTATTACACATGTAGACATACATAAGAGCAATGCATTCCCATTACATTTATGTACATCTTATGTATTGGTGACCACGGTAGCACAGTGGTTAAGGTGCTGTGCTACAAATCGGAAGGTCACCTGTTTGATTCCAGATTGTGTCATTGGAATTTTTCATTGACATAATCCTTGCAATCGCACTATGGCCCTGGGGTCAGCTCAGCCTCTAACAGAAATGAGTACCAGGAGCATTTCCTGGGGGTAAAAATCGGCCGGTGCATAAGGCTGACAACCTTACCACCATCCTGGGCCATTGTCATGTAATCTGGGAACCTTAACTTCCTGGAAACCTCTGGGCACCTCGGCCCTGTAATGGGACTGATTCATTTTTTACATCTTATGTATCACAGTACTGCAACTTACGTATAAGGACTACATGACTACTGAATATACAGTCCTACAAAATAACTTTTAAGACAAAACATCACTATTAGCATCCCACAACGTATTCATGTTGCACTTTCCAGACACATATGCAGAGTACCCACAGATTCTTAACCTTGGCACAAAGGGACTGCAAGTGCTCTGCTCCACGCAGTGCCGACTTTACTTCAGGGCAAGAGTGCCTATTGAACGACTCTTGTACATACTGCAGCTGAAGTCCAACGAGAACAGAGACAGATATGACTATATCTTACTTTGGTGATAAACAGTCCTTCAATGTCATCCCAGCCTTGCATTGAAGCTCGTACAGTAAGCACTGTCCACTGGAACTGTCGGTTGCTCACGCCCTGCTGCTGGCTTAGAGTCAGTGGTGAGCTTATATTGCCCCTTGGCTCACCCCAGTGGTGCTGACATGTATATGCCAAGGATGATAGTACAGGCTGGCCTACCAGGGCCTTGGCAACCTCAGCATCAGCACCAGCCATTGACAACTGCCACTCTAAAATCATATAATGTCTGCTTCTGCATATCAGAGAGACAATGACAATCACATTAGCAACTGCTGACAGTTCAAACACACACAATGCCACATGTAAACATTTTGCAGTGGATCTTATTTTTAACACTAAGGATTATCATCCTATAAGTGTTTAACATGTTAGCATCACGTGTATCTAAAGCTTACGGTTGGGAGCAGACATCTGACACACATTTAGTACATGCAGTGAAATAGTAGCAATAAATATAAACTGAAATCACAGGGAATTCTGCACATATACCAGCATACTTCTCATAAAGTTTAATACTCACCCAAAAGTTTGATATAACTTTCAATCAGTGGACGATCCTTACTGTCTGGTAGTGAGAAGTGATTCTTGAGGCACAACTGCAGCTTCTGCAGTCGACGCTGTGGATTCACTGTACCACAAACAGCAAGCTGAAACTGCTTCATCTAAAACACAAATGAGAAACAACATTAACTGCTGGTTTCTAATACAGAGTGAGTTAACAACTATATGAAAATGACAGTGATTCTGCACATATCACAATGTGCATCCTCTTTCTTTGCAACAGCACAATCTAGAAGTAGGCTGTGTTGCCATCTCCATCAGCACACACAAGCTATACCTACACAAAGCCATCACTGAAACACAGGATTCACATTGCAAATAATTAGTTTTAACATCCGAAATCTTGTATTATGAGGGTCATACCGAAAGTCATGAGCAACCATTTTTTGCGTGCAAACCGAGAACAGCAGACGAAGGAGAGTAAGGTGGTAAATGGAACCAGCTGTTGTGTTATCCTTGAGTGTCTCGTGACGTCAACAGCTTGCATCACATGACCAGTATCACTCCTAACAAAATGGCCGACAATGATATGTCGTTTTGCCAGAGTGCTGTCATCGAATTTCTCGTTAAAGAGGAAATCCCTGCTGCAGAAATTCAGCAGAGACTTCAGCGTGCTTATGGAAGTGTGTGCATGGGTGCGAGCAGTGTTTGAAGATGGGTGAAACATTTCAAAGATGGTAACACGAGCATCCAAGATCAGCCTCGGAGTGGTCGCCCTCGAACAGCCTCAATTGAATGCAACAAGGAGAGAGTGGATGAGATCATTCAAGACGACAGGCATGTGACTGTGGACACAATAGCCCGAACACTTGGATTAGGGCACAATGCAGTACAGGAGATGACTGAAAGCTTAGGCTATAGGAAAGTTTGTGCTCGTTGGGTCCCGCGCTTATTGACCAAAGACCACAAAGATCAGCGAAAAGCCATCACCTCAGAACTGCTGCAGAGATATCAACACGAAGGCGATGATTTTTTGCACCGTATTGTGGCAGGTGACAAAAGCTGGTTTCACCATTTTGAGCCTGAAACGAAACGGCAGAGTATGGAATGGCGCCATTTGCATTCTCCATCAAAGAAGAAGGCAAAGACAGTGCCATTAGCTGCGAAGGTGATGGGCACAGTCTTCTGGGATGCAGAGGGGTTGATTTTGGCCGAATTCCTGGAACCTGGGCAAACCATCACTGCCGCTCGTTATGTCCAGACACTGCACAAGCTCCGTCGTGCATTGCGCGGTAAACGTCCAGGACGAAACATCATCATCCTGCATGACAACGCTCGCCCCCACGCCGCTCACCTCACATCGGAAGCAATTGCAAAGATGGGGTGGGAAGTTCTTCCACACCCCTCCTACAGCCCTGATCTGGCACCCTCCAACTACCATCTTTTCAGATTTGTGAATGATCAGCTCCACGGACAATGTTATGAGACAACAGAGGCAATTCAGAAAGCAGTGCATCAGTGTCTTCGGATGGCTGGAACGGAATTTTACAGAAGGGGAATTTTCAAACTCCCAGAACGCTGGAAGAAATGAGTATAAAGAAGTGGCGATTATGTGGAAAAATAAGGAAAGATCTGTAGATTAATGTGGTGTGTTTGGTTTGTCAATAATAAAGCATGTTATTTTACAAAAAACTGTTGCTCATGACTTTCGGTACGACCCTCATATTATATTCAATGATAAGCCTCTGAATTACAAAGTCATACTGGAAGATATGTTAATGGTCATGACAGTCACCATCACCATCACCACCACCACCACCACCAACACCAACAAGCAGCAACATTCCATTGGTCTTCACACACAAAGAAAATAATACCATTCTATCACATCCCAACAGCACCACCATCACGCAATTCTCCTCACTACATTCTCACATTCCTTACTTAATATTCTGCAATAAAATGACTCTAAAGTACTGAAATGTAGGATTTAAAATGAATATGAAACAAAATAAACGTGGAAAGGTATATGCTTATGACATTCATAAAAGTATTTTTTCTCAGAAATTACAAATGTTTCAAATTTCTAATACTTCTTCATAATGTACGTTCAACTACCATAATCATTGGACAAGCATAAAATTCAAAGACTGATCACTGTACCCAAACACATGAACTAAAAACAGTCATCCACTTAAAATCTACATAACTGAGGGATATTTTCGTTGTTACATTGTGCATGTTGTTGAGTTACTCAATTATTACACCAACCAGTGCACATACATAAAATTTACACATTAAAACATTAAAAACGCTCTGACATGTTTCGGTCCTAGGACCATCATCAGGGAGCTATATCGTCCTGGCTAAAGTCACACTATAAAAAGTCACATTAATTTTGCTGTATCAGTTGAGTATTGTGGCAGCATGCTGTGTTGTGTAATGTTATGTTGCAACGAAGCACATAATGCACATCCATAACAGGGCACTCTTTGCAACATAACATTACACAACACGGCATGCTGCCACAATACCCAACTGGTACAGCGAAATTAATGTGACTTTTTATAGTGTGAATTTAGCCAGAACGATATAGCTCCCTGATGATGATCCTAGGACCAAAACATGTCGGAGCGTTTTTAATGTTTTAATGTGCAAATTTTATAAATTTTATCTATGTGCAGCGGTTAGTATAATAATTGAGTAACTGAGGGATAATTTTTCAGTTCAGTAATTAATAAGCTGGGGACCGTGGTAGCACAGTGGTTAAGGTGCTGTGTTACAAATCGGAAGGTCGCTGGTTCGAACCCAGCCGGTGTCAGCAGATTTTTCATTGACATAAAATACTTCCGATTGCACTATGGCCCTGGGGTCAAATCAGCCTCTAACAGAAATGGGTACCAGGAGTATTTCCTGGGGGTAAAGGCAGCTGGTGCATAAGGTTGACAACCTTACCACCTTCCAGTGCCGTTGTCACAAAATCTGGGAACCTTAAATTCCTGGAACCCTCTGGGCCATTCAGGGCCTGTAACGGGACTGCTTTAACTTTAATTAATAAGCTAGAAAAAGTATACTTAGACCTTCAAATAAAGTGGTATTCCAATTTCGCCAAAGTGTTCTGAAAGCACCTTTTTATATCCACATTACTATGAATATTCAACAGAAATTTTAACCAAGAATGTTGCTTATAACCACAAGATGGAAAAACAAGTACTGCACTTCTGCTCTTGTGTAAGGAATCACTATAGACAGTATTACCTAGCACTTGGTAGTCATCGCAGGCAATCTACGCATATAGTTCATGCCTACATGCTACTGCCAGTAGTGTTCCAAATAAATAAGTAAATAAATAAAAACGTAATGGTTTACTTACTGATGCTTCCCTACTCTCACCAAGCATCCTACAGAAAAAAATGCCACATGTTAAACGAACATACTTTTTCACCACACATTTTGCTTGAATAAACTTTTTTTTTATTTTATTTTATTAGGCTCAACCACTAAAATGGGGCATGAAAACACAAAAATAAAGATGACCACAAAACAAATGTTATGTTCTTCCTGCCAACATAAATTCAAGGTGGAGAATTCTGTGCCTGAGCGCATGCATGTGTGTGTCCAACCATCTGTCTGTCCTAAAATACCATCAACAATGTCAGAACAGAGTACTTGGAATGTCTTGCCTACTATCCCGGCAGCCTGAAGACTGCACCTCGTTAACTTCCACTTCTTCATACTAATGAGAAAGCATGTTGTAGAAAACAGTTCTCACATTACAAAATGAAGGGCACGAAGTACTAGCTATTACGTGATGAAAGAGGGGGTTTGATAAATTGTGATGCTGGATATCAGAGTCAAAATAATTAATAAAAATCTAACACGACCATCAATGTTGCTTATTGAACAGCTATGTATGACAACAGAGCCAGGACATTTAAGTGCCTATAGCACCTAGGCTGCAGGCTGGAAGACCAAAAAAAACTGTAATTTAATTACTGAGGTAACATTAATTTGGGCAGGGTTGGCAAATGCAGAGGTAGCAAAGCAACTTACTCAAGAAGATCTGTGAGTTCATGAATTTGCATTCTAGTAGCGAGGTACTGACAATACTGAGTAACTGCACCAGGTCTTGTTCGCAGCAGCTGGTAGACATAACTCTTTTTCAACGTGCGCACTAGGAACAACACCACCTGCAAAACAACAGCCACATAATGTCAATATTATTACTTGGATTAAGACATTTTACAACACTCAGTCTACTACTGTCATTCATGCAAAACTATGATTATACAAACGCCTTTAACCTTTTTCAGTAGGAATTAAATGCGGGGTGCACTCTGCAGATGGTGCAAATTTAAATGGATGCCATTACTTTACATGTTACTGGCAGTGTCAGTATATGAGTTCCAGCATTTTAACTGCATACTGTGCACTGGGTGTTGTCAACGTTTCACACCGAAGGTCCAAATAAGTAACTAACTACATAGAATAAGAAAAGTCCTTCTTGTGAAAATATGTCACTGAACAAATTCCATGTGCTGTAATGATAAGAGAGTGATACTGAAACCACACCATCTTATGTTTTATGGCCCTAAAATGCACAACACCATAGGAAAATACATATAGTCCTTTGCCCTCTGATTTAATTTACTGTGTCCTAACAATAACAGTCCTTCAGCCCTTCATTTGCTAAACCTAAGTATATAACACATGGCAAGGGGTATCATATTTTACTACAATCTAGTGGTTATGCAACAAATATATTATATTTCTTTTTTGCTCAAAAAACAACCAAATATCAATGATTTCAGGCTTCTGGTATGAAGCAGATGAAATCTGCACTCTTCTGGATTATTACACAGCATAGATTGTAATTCCCTTGAAGATGGGACTGATGCGGTTTCCCGAAACATCAGTAAGGAATACCACTGTATGCTACATAATATCACAGAAGTGCGCCAATCTCACCTGCACATCAAACTATCTGTAGCATCCACATGAACAGACAAGACAGACAAGAGGAATCCACCTCTGCATTACACCTGATGACAGTGTATCATTGTGTCACATACAAATTTGGATTCAATGAAATCACTTCTACTTCAATCATTATAACTTTGATAACTGTTTTTGCTATATTTTAAAAAAGGTAAAAGCAAAAATCCATAATCTTACAGCAAGCACAGCATTCCCATCCCCTATAGCAACAGCTGCATCTAACAGCTCTGTCTTGTTTTTCAGAGAGCGATACAGTTCAAGTGAATACGGATGGCCCAGCAGTATCTTGGTGACAGTTTCCTTGGCTGGAGGAGGTGCCCAGCGGTTCTGAAATCCAGTCCCATTAACAACCATGAAACTGTCAAGGGTGAAGAGAGTCTTTTAGGTTCCTTACATAAGGTGGATATTTAAAAAATTATGATCTCCATTATTAGACACTCAACTACTGCTCATTGTAATAAAGAATCATAATAACTGGAACATTTTTTGGAAGGAGAATGTCAACACAATCAATCCACACTCCTATAATGAGTATTACAATCTAGGATTATGCTGTGACTTCATGTATGTGCATGTGCATCCACAGGCAAGTGTGTGGTCACTGCGCACACGCGCGCGCGCACACACACAAACACATATGCACATTAAAAATTACACATTTTTAATTAACTACAAAGAAACAAACAAAACAGGAAATGTAAATACAAATAAAATTAAGATACTACAAACAATGAACAAATGCATAATACTTGGGGTTTAGTATTGGAATGGAATAGCTACTCATTTATGTTTATTTTATTGATTACTATTGCAACATGAGATTTCAAAAAGTCTTTGATTAAATTATAACAGAAGGGCCAATTAAAATGTGTAAGTCAATTTTGGAACGCAAGACTTTAGGTTCATAAAGCAGTGTTGAGGAAGGTTTAATCTAGAAATACCAGGAAACTTACAAGTTACATGAACTGTTGATATATACACTCCTGAATAGAGTTCATATAATCATTTATCTGATGTATTTCCAGTTGACAGTGTACTACAGCACACTTTTCTCCAAATGTTTTAACATCCACAACACTCACCAAGGGCTCTTTTAGACTGGCCTGAACTAGCCATTTTATTGTGCTGATACATTACTTTGTTGGGTGCAAACATAAACACAATCACCACACAGAATAATGCAAAACTTCTGCCTCAAGCCAGAACTGGCCTATAAATAAACATGTGTACATTTAAGTATACACTACACGAACTTAACCAACTACCTATTAGCATATCCAATAAAGGTGTCTCCTCAACAGGCAAGTTCAGTCACACCCAGAATAATAGTAAGCTGAATGCCTTTATGAACCTTGTCGAATGCAACTTGCACAGTCCTAATGACAAACATAATGACATCATTTGATACTGAGAATCTAACCAACACCACTGCCATGGTACAAGATTTCTTTCTGGCCATGGCATGAAGTTTAAACAGAAGCAAAAAATGGTAATTGTTTACTACAGACTTGTCACCTCCAATTCTTTTCATGTTGAAACATAACGCATTTTTGTTAAACATGAGTAATATGTCACAAACAATGTTGGCTAGGCTTGGTTAGGATAGGTTATGTTACATTAGGTTAGGTCGGGTTTGGTTTGGTTTGGTTAGGTTAGGTTAAATTTTATTAGGTTTAATAAATTTATGACATTTTTGTGCCTCATTTTATTCACTTTTCAGCATATAAAGTTTGGACATTTCAATATGAAAACAAATGGAGGTGACAAGTCTACAGTAAACAATGACCACAAAAATTATCTTTGTTCTCATAAATGTCAATACAAATCATAAATCCATTTTAATAACCACAAGCATGCACAGAATTTGCAGTAGTTGATAGGATACAATACACTTCACAGTTCTACATTCCCAATCACTTCAAAATTTGGACAAATTTACTATAAAAAACCCTTTAATTTGACTGACTTCTGGAAACTCTTAAATTATAATTATAAATGAGTAATGCAAGCTCCATCCAAACGTGATGTGATATTATCAACAGTAGGAATGATCACATTGCCATGTCATTATAGATTGTGACATCACACCTGTAACCTGTGAAGTCAGATTAAAAAGCAGGCAGCTTTGTATCCAAGAGCTGCCTGTGAATCTGTAATAACTGTATGCTGTAATACTCAGCAGAACACTCACTTCATGACACTATGATAAGTACAAAGTATGTCATTACAAATCATTGCCAATCACAGAAACCATAGGGGTACTCACTAATGTCTGCACATTTAGGAGGAAAGCACATGAAAAATCTCATCACCAATTACCTTAACTTGGCGTTGTAATATTCTCAATTCTTCCTCTGGACTAAGTTTACCTTTTGGCTCTTTCTCATAGAAATTCCCGGCATTCAAAACTGTAAGTAAATGTGCACAGCTACATATTTTACTCAGTAAGTTTCCAATAAGTTTGCATAATCCTGCCCTGCACTGTCGTACATGTAGACTTCATGCTTTTAAAAAACAGTACAAATTATATTTTTACATTTTTTCTGTAAACAACCATTAAATAAACATGGATGAACACAACATGTACAGTATACAGTAAGATTAACATCTTATATTATATACATTTTCTGATGAAATGTCTCACTAAGATGCCATGCTATCCACTATGCAGCATTTTTTCAACTGTTGCCCAGCAGACCACTGCTATGACATGGCTAAATTAGTATTGGTCTGGAAAGAAGAGTGATGAGTGTTACACCATCATGATCTACTTGTACAGAGTGTTCCACTTAAAACCAGCCTACTTGCATGGGCTTCCTCTATGTTGCATCCCCAGTACCTATGCCATTTGCAATGCTGCACAATGAATAAACTTAAGTTAGCTCATAATGACTTTCTGGTAGTCATATGGATGCAACAAATGAGTTCTGAAGTGATGGAACCCAAGACCCACATGGGACATGCAATAGTGCAATATATATAAGGCCATTTAATTTGTTACACACAGTTCACTGCACTTGTTAAACCTATTCTCACTTTTGTGAAAGCCACAGTAAGAGGACACACACATCTGGAAACAGACATTGCACTCCTCAGATTATGGGGAGGTGAAGATGTGTCATAAGGTCCACACTTTGAATATCTTACAAAAAATTTAAAAAGCTTGTCTGTACTGTGGAAGGTGGTGGGAACAGAGCAGTACAGTCCTCATAAAACCCACTGCTGTTGTACCAGATTTTGAATAGAAAATGCCTGAAAACTAATTATTTATGGTATTATATGAAATATACTCCTGTCCTAAAAATCTTGTGGCATTAGATAAAACCCTTTTCTCTCCTGCAATTTTGTCACAACTCATCCAACCAACAGGCAAATAAGCAATAATCACACCTTATTCATGACTACAGGATCCTGAAAAATGTATTTATAATTATTTTATATACACTTACTGCAGAGGAGACTCTGTTCTGAAATAAGGGTGTGAAGAGGTCTTGTTGTAGTCCGAGATGAACCTGATATAGTTGCTCTCGATAAGGATCCTGCAAAAGAGAGATTTGCCCCCTTTATATATGACATGTCATTTGAGCCAATGTTACCGACAGTTTCTTGACAGTTCATAATACACATGTTATGCTTGAAAATTGTTGAGTCTGGATTTAGTGTCCATGCACACAATGAATATCAGGCTCTAATGAAACATGTTAAATCATTACTACTAATAAAAACAAGGTTTAGGAAGACCTCTGAAATGACAGACAGATCAACAACAAATTTCAAACACAAAACCACTAAATAATACAATTCAAATGGCACAGTTCATTTACATATCTGTTGCACATACTGTCTACTGTAAAACATACAGACATGAGCTATATATGAAGAAGCAAGATAACCATTTACACTATGCACACTTTATGGATGTTGTTAAAATATCGGTGCAGCTCAAAGTGAGCAAGTGTTAGACAGACATTGTGTGATACATACTGCATGTCTGTTGGATGCCTGTACTTTTATTCACAATATTTTTCTGACATACCAGAAAACACCATCAAGATGCTTTTTACTTCATGTGACTCCTGCAGTATCAATAAACATGTATGTACAACACAACTGGCATCTTGAATGTGATGCCATGTACTATAGTAGGCAGTTACATGATTTTAATTAAAGGAATGGTTTAAAAGTGAGGTTGAACAAATTTGTATTTAATTTCTTCATTAATGATTTTGTTTTAAACAGCTCTCAAAACATGTAACATATGACAAACAATGACTTCTGACATTTTTAAATTTTCAAATTACATGTTCATCATTCAGACAAAATAAATTAGTTATTGTGTCCTTCATTAAAATGATTACCAGTTGAGAAATCAACTAAAACAAGCACGTCATTCCACACAGTGGTTCTTGTATGATGAAGGTAGTTGGGGCATAATAACTACAACTTGGTATCCACTTATGCGCCATAACTGATGTCAAAAGTCATATCTAGATTCAAGTCCCACCAATAAACAAACTGCAACAAATTTACCTATTTGCTTCTTTGTAGTTTATGTAACAATGCTGTCAGTCCCTGAGATTATACAGTGCACAATCATTGGATCACAGTACATAATGAATTTAAAGACATGAAAATGATCACAACTCAATTTAAATTACTACCCTAGCATCTGCCTGCTAGAAGGCAGAAAAACAGTGAAACCCTCTCAAACTATACAAAAGTTGGGAAGAGTGACTGAGAAGCAAATAGTTACAGATCTGTGTTACAAATAAATTACTTTAACATATTCCCTCTTCTCATTTTTAACCATGTTAACAGTAGCTCCCAGGTGACATCCCCCCTCCCCCCTCCATCAGGCACTTCAAATTTCTATTCCAGTTTCATTTCATGGGCAGCGCGAAAATTCCGTAAACTTACCAGAGAGTGAGTCTGTACTGTAGCACGTGCTATCATCGCCAATTCCTTCTCTAACTCTCTGCGACAACCTTGCAGTTCCGCTTTTTGACACCCCACACAATTGGCTCCCAAACTATAAAGTCAAACATAAATTATTAGTCATATTCTCAGTTCGGCTCAACAACCATAATGTAAACTGTACACTCGACTTACTTCGTCATCTTCAAAGTTAAACGCTTTGGCTTCACTGGCATGCCAATAATCATCGTCTTCTAACCTCCCTGCCATATTCAGCTACAGTCTACTTCTCTTTTTAACATCACCCCAACCAATCACTCATCTAGTGGAAGTGACGTAATAAAATCGGGCTGTAATTAGTGATATTCAATTTCCGCTATTAATAGTTCTCACGCGGAAGACATCAGTAATTTAATTCTACATAACCAACAACACCTGTTACGCCCCACACCTCTGTCAATACCGTTACACCCGCCACAACAACGTTGGTGGTTGGATGGACGTCATTTCCCTGTCCTATGTTTCCATGGATAAAGGAGTTTCCTATCTGAGACTCTAATCCGTGATACCAAGTCGGCGAGGAGAAACCGAAATAGTTGAACGATATACCAACAGATGATAGACGTGAAGTGAAGGTTTGCCACTGTGTGAGACTTCCTGCCGTATAGGGGGTGACGCTGTGTAGTCTCTCAGACGTCCGCTAGATCAACACGGTATCTCATCCGAAAAGAAGTGGTAGTGCCAGTTCTAACCACTTCCGCCAGACCGCACGACGTCACAACTCAGAATACAGTCACTGCCATGAGAACCCCAAATTTACGAAGGTGGATCCTGGTGTGAACTTTGAAAACTTAGCCGCCTGGTCCTGCTTCTTTTGCCAGATTAAAGGAAGTGGTACCATGAGTAACTGGCATTTATGCACGAGCGGGTACAAAATAATTTGTTAGAAATCATTCTCAGGTGAGTATATTAGCAACGAAAGTTATTATTCGCTTAGCAGGTAAGATCTTTTGTAAAAACAATGTATAAGTGTTGAGCATTAACCACTTAGCCCCTACACAGAAATAAAAAAAATTGCAGATTGTAAAATAGTACATTTTCTGTTGCGGCAAGTTAGAAAAGTCAGACAATGTGGAATGTCTTGTCGATATGAAAGATGTTTATATTCATAGTGAATCGCGTTACTGACGTTCATTATTTTAAATTTCTGTAGTATACAATCTAATTAAACTGCTGAAGCAGTCAATCTAATTAAACTCACTTGTACCACTCGCTGTATATTGTCCTTACATTTAGTAAAATTTTTCACAATTACACACAATTTATAATCCTAAATTGTCCTTATAATTAAAATTTGTAACTGAATTTTACATAGGTAGTCGGTCAGTCAGTTCCCTGCCTGTATGAAACATAGTCATTACCTAGCTCATAAGGCCTGACACTGGTTCATATCCTGAGCAAACAAAGCCAGTTCAACTCCACCCATTACATGCCTGTCAACAGTATTCTCCTACCTACATCTAGCCCACCCAAGTGGTCCCTCCTTTCAGCTTTTCCAACACAATCTTGAATTTATTCGCCATATTTCCCATATACTTTACATGTACCTTCCATATCTTCCTTTGCAATTATATCTATCTAATAGTAATTGAATGCAGAATAGTACAAATGTATGGAAGGTCTCATTATGCCAATTTTGCAGGCTCTTGTTAGATCCTCTTTCTTAGGTAACGGAAATTTGGGAATTTTAACAAATAATATGCCTGGCCCATTGTATATTACTTTTAAATGTATTACACCAGGTGTGTTAAACTCGTAGGTACAGTGTACATGGGCCGCACTGATGTATGAGATTTGAGGCTGGGCAGCAAAATATCAAGAAAAGAAGTACTGCGCATATACAGGAATGATATTACAACAAAAACCGTGGAACCATATTACCATACATAACCAATCTTTTGTTATACTGGAATGTAGATCTCTAACTTCTATGTGTTCTTCCACTGCCGTCCAGAAGTATGCACAATGTTTACTGCTCGTTCTCGGTTGATCTGTTACATCATTGGCCATGTCATGTCACTTTCTACTGAAACTTCTGTCGTTTAATTGTTGTACTTTTTCCAGACATGTTATTTTAATTAGATGTTTCAGTTAAAAATTTTGAAATAAATTGTCTTTAAGTAATAAAGTTTGGATTTGCTTGCAACTGAACTGGCCAGCATATAACTTACTGTAACTGCTGCATCTCTATCATTTCTATTTCTCTTTGTATAACTTACCAGCTCTACATCTTCGTGTATACGTGTTGTATTTTTCGTTGTGGTGCGATTTATAACGGTGTTTAACGTTATTCTCTTTGCAAAACCCATTTTTTTTTTTTTACAAATAAGATGAACGATACTGCTTCTTTGGAGACTAAATATCCCCCTTCCCACATTCACTGAAATTTGTGTGATCCTCGTGCCCTATCTTACCTTTTCTGGCAGCAGATGACATAGTTTTGAAATGGCGGGATTTATTATTTAAATTGTAATCCAAATTATACAGTTTAAACAACACTACAGCAAATTCGTGTATATTAACCACCGATAATTCGTGTCAGCACAGACGTGTGCCAGCACTGCCTGGTATAACTCTCGATTTGCTGCAAGCTGCGGCTTGCCTGCACAATACTCTCTCCTCTCGCAACATTTACTTCATCCGCGGAAAGCAACGAATTAGTCACTAAGCCGCAGGGTGTTTGGTGGTTATTTGATCACACGGGGCCGCCATTCAAACACCCCCCAAAAACGCGAAGTATACCTCAGAAATATCCAAGCGAATATTTCGGTTCGTATGTTGTCATCTTCAGGCCGTATTCACAGTTTGCTCTGAACAGTTCCACGGGCGGCCGAGATAAATGAAATGGGCCACAGGTTTTTGGGCGTTTCTTTTGGAGCTACGGCCGACCTGGAAAGGGAATCGTCGACTGAATGCAGTGTCATACCTTTCGCTGAGAGCCCTCCCCGCTCAGGGTTAGACATCATGTTACTTCGTATTCGGACCATCGTGAACTAGTTGCTGTTTAGCGCTAAACATGATCGGCGAATGCGCATTGACAGACAGCTGATACGCGCATCCTCCCTGGCCGCCCATACGACACTGTATTTGCGACACGCCGGTTTTACCAGGACGAATTTCCCAGCGCCCTAGCATCATTTTTCCTTCAAGCATAAGAGACGTGCCACAAAAGCTTCTAAGAACCCGTGGTGACACAGACTTTTTGGTTGTTTTGTTCGTAGAACACGCAACTAATTTCGCACCATAAATTTTACAAACACCCTCTATTTATTACATGCGCGAACTTGAATTGAATGACGAGATAATCGTAAACTCTCTCAACATCGTCCTACGTCTAGACATTTATTGTGTCTCTTGAAATGTAATTCACATTCGGGTATTAATTAACAACGCAGCTGAGAATTTTGGAATGTATTAAGTGCCGAGTTTAACTTGCATGTTATGCACGTGATGGAGAAAACAAGGCATACTGCACACAGACTTTCACGTAACCACGCACGTGAATTTGCGGCGCATCACGCGGTGTCACGCCCGAACAGACAATATTGCGCAAACTGACCGGCGTGAGAATCCCATATTTCCTGCACTTAATTCGTCTGAAACGAGCAGAACTAATTGAACCAAAGTACAGTAGAAAAAAAAACAGGGCGCATCGGATCAGGAAGAACGGTGCTATCCCTCATCAGCGCGTGACAGTTCCCTCACAACAGTTCGTTAATTCCTGAAGTTCACACTGAGATTCTTTTTTTGTCAAAACTTCATTTCGCATACAGCAAATAATATACAGTATATACAGGGTGTTTCAGAGGGAATGGTAAATATTTTAGGAGGTGGTAGTGTGGACTATTCCGAGTAAATAAGTTCATATAAACATGTGTCCAGTTTTCAATGGGTGTGGAGATACAGCTGTTTGAATGTTACGCATAAAAAGCCTTGCAAAAGGTATGAAGGAAAGACAAATGACGTATTGATTGCATGTATTGGCTATGTAAATAATCTCAATAAATTGCAACGGTTCAAAGTAAGTGTTCAAAAATCCCACCATCGACTTCAGTGCACTTTTCAACCCTCTTGGCAATAGTACGTGTAGCTCTTCTGAAGTCGTCTTGGCGTTCTTGCTTTATGAGGACAGCTCTATTCATAATGCGAGCGACCAATTCGTCTCTTGTGCTTACTTTTTCTTTGTAGACTTCGCTTTTCATCCATCCCCACCGACAAAATTCTTATCTGTACGCACCAACTTCAAACAGCTGTATTTTCACACGCATCGAAAATTGGACACATGTTTATATGAACTTATTTGCTCGGAACAGTCCATACTACCAGCTGCTAAAATATATAAATATTGCTCCTGAAACACCCTGTGTTTTACTCGTTGCATTTTATTGGTTAATATATTGGCTGTGGGAGAGCGCACTTTGTGTATAATATACAATTACACGTGGGATATTAAAATATGTTAATATTCCCGAAATTTTGTATCAAAACCGCTCACCTCCAGCGGACACGCTGTGAAAGGTGCCGGCCGTTTGCCACTCCTACTGGAATCTAACATTTACCGGCAAACGTATTTACCCCATCTTCCTCAACGTTCTCCTGCTCCTTCGCGTCGAGTTCTTCATCGTCGAAGGCCTCTCCCATACGGTTGCTGTTATCTACGACGACACGATCCGCCACTGCAGAACCGCCACTGCCCCTATTACCTGCCCCACTATGAGGCGGAATGGCACCCCCCGGAGCCATCTCAGCCGCCAGCAGCGAGCGGGCCCACAGTTCCCTCTGGTGTACATTCACCGCTAGGAAGATGAAACAAGTGATGCCAAGTAGGTAGAGGAACCTCCGGCGAAGGGAGATCCGGGGCAGCATAGCGGCGAAGGACTCTCAGACAGGCGACGGCATCATGGAACGGGTGCCTCCAGCGGCTTCTGCACACACAGATATATCCACATCTGACTCAACTTCATTTTTTGCGTCTTACATCTCCTTTATATGAATTGCAGCAACAGCATTAACAGCAAAGTACTTTCTCATACATTTTCATTGATCTCTCTTCGAATTCGTTCACATCCTTAGTAGTCCATTCTATGAAATACTTAGTTTTTAATTAAAAAACCGTAACTAAGAGTGCTTTTTATTAACACCGGCAAATAAGTTAGTCGTCCAAAGTCTCTCTATTTTCCCATAATTTATCTACAAACATTGTTTATAATTTATTTAATTAATACACCAACAAATGCACATATTTCCATTTAATTATCTAAAATTCACATTAAAACACTTAAAACGCTCCTACATGTTTCGATCATACGATCATCCTCAGGGAGCATACTTTGTTCCTTGCTAGATTTACAGTTTTAAAACACTCAGTGATTTACATCGTTACGTTGAGTTGGTGCTGTGGCAGCATGTCTTGTGTATTGTGTGAGTCGTATACTGTTCAGAATGAGCCTGGCTATGGATGTGCGTTGTGCGAAGTATAGCGTGAGTCTCTCACGACTCACACATAACACTCGACATGCTGCCACAGCACCAAATTAACACAACCAAGTAAATCATGAGTGTTTTTAAACCATAATTCTAGCAAGGAACAATATATGCTCCCTGAGGATGATCGTATGATCGAAACATGTAGGAGCTTTTTAAGTGTTTTAATGTGAATTTTAGATCATTAAATGAATATATGTGCATTTGTTGGTGTATTAACTAAATAAACTACTGAATGCACGGTGCAACGATAAAGACTGTTTATATTTATTTCCACTTCACTCTGCCACGTGCAGCCCAGTCCTAGTTATGGATTTCCCCTTTTAAATTCATCGCTCATTTCGTTAGTCTCAAATTGTTTGTCCGCCATTCATTACAAGTTCTTATTATGTCCTGCTCTTCGAAACATTACAAAAGCAAGCATGTTTAAATCAAGGATAATAATCATGTATCTTATGTTTACTGGACCGTGCATCATCTTGGTAGTTGAATAAAGAGAGACCAACTTGATGTCACTTGCTTTATTATTTCATTATTTACTGCTCAACATGTTTCGGAAGTTAATACATCCATCCTCAGGAGCTTGCGACTTATTCGTTGAGTTATGCAGGCTGAAGCACCAGTGCTTCAGCCTGCATCCGGATACCACACCACCCCAGCCAAACCACAACGTAACACCAACACGCATCGAACCAGAGCAAAACAACCCATGAAATAAATCAATAAATAAGTCGCAAGCTCCTGAGGATGGATGTATTAACATCCGAAATATGTTGAGCATTAAATAATGAAACAAAAAAGCAAGTTAAATCAAGTTGGTTTCTCTTTATACAATAATCATGTAATTTGCTTAAACCTTGAAGCTTTTTACAGCTGGCATGTTGGTAATTTGTACAGGAAGTTTTGAAGCAAAGACTACTGTCTGTAAGAGAGAAGAGGCGTTGTGTAACAGAACAGCACTGTCGCTAGAGTCGCGACAGGTCTTCGTCAATCCACACCATTGGTTAGCCTTGCCCATTATCGTCATTATGACAGTCTGTACCGCTAAGTTGGATGGCCTCTTGGCATGAACATGTTTATTGATTCTGCACGCTTGTAGTGCACTTCAACATGCTAAGCAATAGCTTTAACTGGGCTTCTGCGTGGAATTTAACGTTATATTGTAATTTTTTATATTCTAGTTATTCAATTACGTCAATATTTTTTTGACGGGGGGGGGGGTTAAGTAAACTCGAACATCATAAATTCTCGAGAGTTGTCGTGGGATGTTCAGTATATATATATAAAGGTAAAGTGATCCCGTTACAGGCCTGGTGTGCCCCAGAGAGTGTGTAGAGGTATAGCTCTACTCTTCCATGACCGCGGCACTAGAAGGGGGTGAGTGGTCAGCAGCACGTCTCGGCCGCACTTTACCCCCGGGAAAGACCCGGTACTCATTGTACAGGAGGCTGGGTGGGCCTCAGGGCCGGTCTGGACGGGCGGAAAATCTCGTCCCCACCGGGATTCAATTCCGGACCGTTCAGCCCGTAGTCAGTCGCTATACCGACTGAGCTGCCCGGATATATATATATATATATATAATCAAAAGGCGTCATTTAAAATCCGAAAATACCCGTGAGTTTCCACCCACCATTCCATTACTCCTGCCCACATTCAAATTGCTGACAGTGCTGTTAAAGAAATCATAAAGGTAAAGCAGCACCAATACAGGCCCGAAGTGGCCCAGAGGGTGCCAGGAAGGTAAGGTTCCCAGATATCATGAAAACGGCACAGGATAGTGGTAAGGTTGGAAGCCTTAAGCACCGGCCGCCTTTACCCCCAGGAAATACTCCTGGTACTCATTTCTGTTAGAGGCCGAGTCGACACCAGGGCCAAAAGTGCGATCAGAATGATTTTATGTCAATGAAATATCCACTGACACCAGGTGGGATCTAACCAGCGTCATTCCGATTTGTAGCACAGCACCTTAACCACTGTGCTACCGCGGTCCCCCTTAAAGAAGTCATAAATAGATTATATCTGCGCTCTTCTGGGATGTTACGCAGAGTAGTTTCGGGACATACTATCGGTCCCTCCTTCATAGCTCAACAATCTTGATTCTTTACTCTTGAAAATGGGACCGATTCTTCATCTCTGAAGATTGGACCGATAAGTTGTCCCGAAACGTCGGTAAGGAATTACCACTCTACTCTGTGTAACATCCCAGAAGAGTGCAGATCTCGTCTACTTCGCGGCGGAAAATTCAAATCACGCAAGTCGTAAATCAATGAAGCTAAACAACCTGCATATTGCAAAGTCCTTGTGGAGGAGTTCCTCGTTACAGCCTCAGGTTAATCTAGAAGTTCAACACCCTTTATGGTACCCGTAGATCCATGGCCGTTTTACGAACAGCTGGTAACTGATCACTATGCCGAGCCACATGGTTTTATTCCATACCCTCATGACCAATTTGTATATCTGACACACATCACTGTGATTACAGCCACTAATGTATACAATTTATACAGTCTACATCCTTTTCATTACGCCACACACATACGTTGAAAATCATTGAATTTCTTCTTGAAACAATTAAAGTTATTGACACTAAATATCAGTCACATCAAGTGCTTCTACCTTGTTACCACCACTTATTTAATACTGCCATGGAACTTAACTGTACCACCAACAATGCGATAAACGAGTTCTCAGGCTTCGTCCTGAAGCCTTCTGCCTTCTGGAATGTTACGTGGCCTAGGTTGGGGGTTGGTTACCGACGTTTCGACGTCCTACTTGCCCCATTTTCAAGCAACGGAATCTTGGACTGTTAACCCTTGAATATGGAACCGATAAGGTAAACCGACACATCGGTAACCAACTACAAACATGCACCGCCTAACATTGTAGGAGATATGAGGCCTGAATTTGAAGAACAATTCGGAAATATTCCAACGACATGTTTCCCTAATTATGGAAGAACACTCTATATCGACCAAGTATATCGTAACAGCGGAAATCGGTACACGTGACGTGACCAGTATGCCTCTTCCTCCTCCTCCTCCTCCTCATAAAACAAGGGTATATAGATTGGTTATCGCGTAGATGATAAAGAACGATACGTGTAGAGTGACTCGCCTCAACAGAATTGCGACATTCCCTCGAGACTAATAATTACTATGAGTTAATTTGTTGGAGAGAAATGCAAATACGATGAAGAATAAAGCACGCATTTTCTTACAAGTCAGCAAACATCTGACTGTAGGCAGACATTAACACAATAGTGGCTTCGTATATCAACGTGGCACAACCGAACGTACGTACGCACACATCGTGTCAGTTTCGGTGCAATAGCAACAGAACTCACCAGTCAATAGCACTTTTAGCCAGAAGTAGTTCCAACCACACAGCTGACAACGGTCCTGTCAGTTCAGATCAAACCCATACACTACACACAATAAGTATAATGTTCACTTCTGGAATCACGTTTTGTTATAAAACGACCTGTAACCAGCTGAACTGAAGTACATTCTTAGGAACACGCTGACATACTAACTACACAAACATATAACTATGTGTTTCCAGCCAATAAGGAAACGAACTGATAAGACTGATAAGCTTATCGCAAGAACTGAAGGTCACCAGGTAATGCATAAATATATGTACATATCAGGAACAAGGCAAAATTTTACATCAACGTCTGAAAACCGATTCTTAATTAGGAAGTTCATTAGAAAAGCCTCTGAATTCTAACCTTGGTCAGTTTAATCTACTTCCATCCTCACACCATAATTCTGTTTTAATATTATCCTCCCATCCTTCGCCTATATATCATAACTAGTCTGTGCCGTTCACATTATTCGATCATAAATTAATATGCACTTTCCAATTGGTTCGTGCGTAAGCACCAACAGACTACATAAACCAATTATATGACCCATTTCGCTTCGACGTGCTATTATGAAAAAGGCGTTTAGGTTTGTGCCTTTTATCCTCAGTGTCTGTATAACATGGCGGCTGGGACAGCGTAGTCGGTACAGCAACACGCTACGACCTTGACGGTCTGGGATCGGATACCGGTGGGGGGGGGACATTTTCCGTGGACGACCAGACAGGCCCCGAATCCCATTCAGCCTCCTGTACAATGGGTACCGGATCTTTCTCGGGAGTAAAGCGGCCTCGTCGCGGTGCTGACCTTCCACCACCTTCTGGGTTTCACGAAAGTTGGCTGATTTCTTTACAAAATAACCAAATATCAATGTCCTTCAAAATATGCTCCCTGGGGATGCTAAGTTATAACATTACATAGTTTTCAAGCTCCTAATAACGGAATTAAGTGAAGTTGAAATTAATTAATTACGTGTGTATCCACAACTGAACGTCAAGCCAAGAAGTTTGACAGTGGGATGACCCCACCTGACTTTTAACTTTGGATGGGAGTGACTTTTCAGCTTCATTATTATAATAAAAGCCAACAAGATGCACTATTTCTCAACTTTATTTTGGTAAAGAGTTCTACATGTTTCGGACAGATTTACTGTCCATCATCAGGAGTCTTATGTTGACTGTCTGCGAGACAGGTCAGGATGGAAATCACTTCCATCCTGACCTGTCTAGCAGACAGTCAACATAATTGTTCTACAAGTACCAATTGTAGTGAATACAGTATTACGACTCCTAATGATGGACAGTAAGTCTGTCCGAAACATGTAGAGTTTTATATCAAAATAAAATTGAGAAATAGTGCTTCGCGTTGGCTTTTATTATAAGAATATATCACGATGCACGGTCCTCTGAATGTCAAATTCTCACCTTTAAGTTTGCACAGTTTCATGACTCCTGTGCATTAACACAATATTTACACATACTGAAGAATGACTTACATAGACTTAAGGTGTAAGTAACCTTGAGCATGTGCGCGTGTCTGTGCTGCAATATTTAGTGCAATTCAGAGAATTTATTTTACCTGGAGTGGACTTAATATTGTTTTGGTAGGCGAAGTTTTTAATTCCCTTTCATAACACGCTGGGTGTGTGTGAGAGTGTGTGTAGGTCTGTGTGGATGTGTGTGTGTGTGTGTGTGTGTGTGTGTGGGTGTGTGTGGGTGTGTGGGGAGGGTGTGTGTGTGTGTGTGTGTGTGTGGACTTTGCATTGCAGTCTCATTTATTATGTGCATGCGTGACGAACAAGTCTTGTAAAGGGTTTGCGCCTGAGAGACATTATCATAAATGTCTCTCAGAGGCGAGAACTGCTGCTGCTGGATGGCAAACGCTGTAATTTTCACAATGCTTTTCGTGAAGCTCTGAATGAAACATCTGTTGTTTTAACTTTCCTGGATTTCATAACATTAGTTCTGCAACTATGCCTTATTTTGCTACTGAAGAACTTGAACCTTACATTTTTTTAAATTGTAATTTTAATGTTTATCTCAGTATTTAACCAACTTGAAGCAAAAAAATTGTTTCACAATAAGTTTTGTTTCATGCCTCTACATGTTTCGAGCACATGTGATCATCATCAGGAGGTCAAAATCACACCTATAGGTGTGATGATACCAGAGGCTGTTTAATGCAATTTTGACCTCCTGATGATGAGCACATGTGCTCGAAACATGTAGAGGCATGAAATAAAACTTATTGTGAAACAAATTTTG
>Ga0123354_10002486_pt1 | contig 24420 bp, 17 predicted proteins | sample TergutLab28metaG_2_FD_97872 | JGI IMG/M metagenome (GOLD analysis project Ga0123354, IMG submission 97872) | Labiotermes labralis P4 segment gut microbial communities from Petit-Saut dam, French Guiana - Lab288 P4 | ecosystem: Host-associated > Arthropoda: Insects > Digestive system > Gut ... | reverse complement strand
CGTTCGTTCATTCATTCACTCACTCATTCATTTGTTCATTCGTTCGTTCGTTCGTTCGTTCATTCATTCATTCATTCGTTCACTCATTCATTCATTCATTCATTCATTCATTCGTTTGTTCGTTCATTCATTTGTTCATTCATTCATCCATCCATCTATTCATTCATCCATCCATCCATTCATGCATTCATTCATTCATCCACCCATTCATCCATCCATCCATTCATTCATTCATCCATCCATTCATCCATTCACCCATCCATCCATTCATCCATCCATCCATTCATCCATCCATCCATCCATCCATCCATCCATCCACCCATTCATTCATTCATTCATTCCAGAGATCCATCAGAGTGGATATAGAACTTGTCATTAGATAACAACAGGTACAGCACAAAATGAGTCTCAACAATAAGGTACATGTGATAGTGATTTGTGATTATAATACATAAGTAAGACAAATCAAGTTTATACAAGGAAATGTTAACAGTTCAGAAGGTACAATCAATGAAATACTTACATAACGTACCTAGACAGAACTCAAAAACAATTCAAGAGTACCTACATAATGCACATAGAATCTTAAATCAACAAACCACTATAATAAAATCTTGTGATACAGTTTTTAATTCACAATTGACTAAGGCACTCTTCAACCGTGTAAAATGAGTGTGTAAAAATTTTTTCAGGGCAATTTTAAATTTTTTTTGGTTATCAGCAACAATCTTAATCTCTAAGGGTAAATTATTAAAAATTTTTATCATCAAATAATAAGCTCCTTTTTGATAAATATTTATTTGATATATTGTCCTTCTTATAAGGTAATAATACTAATTTGCTTTAAAATATACCATTTACAAAAACAGAAATTGTTGACTTATTTGTGTTTACTGACAATAAATCACATATATATTTACATAAATATGATGTCACTGTGATGGTCTGTTCTGTTTCTGACTCTCTGGAGGTATAGAAGATGTTTGCAAAACCTCATTTTGACACCAGTTTGTTCCTTGTTGCTTTGGCTGTTGTTCTGCTGTTGTGCAGTAATGGTGGTTTTACTTGTCATAACAGCACATGAAACGTAAAGAGAGCTGAGCTGTCATCATGCACAGTTAACAAAGGCAAACAGATGGCCCTGACAGCTGTAGTCACCACAATATGTAAATCACTCATCACTGATATTTAAATTTCTTACAGTCACACTTCCCTAAAGGGTACATATTTAGAGCAAATGAGCATTAAAATAATTCACCTGAAAATAGATTGTAAACCGAAGGAAACTCTGTGTGTAAATAGCCTGAAATTAATGCATACTGAATGATATGTCATGTGATTATTGTCGGCAGACCCATATGTCAAGGTGTGGCTTCAGTTTGGAGATAAGCGGATCGAAAAGCGCAAGACTCCCATCTTCAAATGTACACTCAACCCTATCTTCAATGAGACATTCAGCTTTAATGTTCCATGGGAGAAGATTCGTGAGTGTTCCCTAGATGTCATGGTCATGGACTTTGATAATATCGGAAGAAATGAACTGATTGGCCGTATACTATTAGCAGGTGAGTAATGTTAATATGGTTCAGGTTAAAGATACCAGTGTACAGGACTGAGGATAAAGTTGCTGTGTACATTTGAAATGTTCATGCAGGCTTTCATAAAAACCTTAACATCTCAGAAACCATTGGACCAGAGTCAGTGGAATGAAACAGATATGACTTGAGACTGAAAGAGGAGATTGACATCAAATCGCTGTCCATGAGGTTGTCTTCCTGCAAATGAAATGTAAAGTTAAACTTGGATTTATAATAATAACAACAAGAGCAGAGAAATTCCTGTCCTGCACCATGTTAATTGTAAAGGTAAAGTTGTCTTTGTGCCCACTGTGAAAGCATATGGAGGTGGAGGTATGGATCTACTCATTCTTAACTTCAGTGCTAGTTGTAGATGAGTGGTTAGCTACACACTCTGGCCATATTAGCACTGTTAATCACTGAACAGTTGACTTTGTCAACCCCAGAACCAGTCTGGGCAGGTTTGACAAGATTAATCTCCTGTCCCCTTCAATTTAAAAACAGCTGTGAAATTGAAGACCTTATAACTCCATCTTTGCTCTCTTCCATATTTTGGTACATTGCCCTCTAAAGCTGTTCTTGCACAACCATGAAGCAGGAGGCAAAGGCTATGTTGTCATGGTTCCATTTAGGAAGGCAATGCAACAACTCCCTGTGACTTCAGATAACACTTGTTGCCAACTGTGCTGCCCACTACATTGTGGATTTGCTGGACAGTTGCATCATACCTCATACATTCTCACATTTATACTTCTTCATTGTGGGTCCCTGAGAGTCTCCCAATGACTTCTGCATCAACTGCCATTGCCATTTTCTGTTGAGATGGTAAACAGCATAGCATATGGCTTTTGTTGTCTAGTTGTCTTTTCTTGAGCCTTCCTTGCACAAAATCCATAAGGAAGACGCTGAGTTAGGCAGGCTATCAACATTTCATCCCCAACTACTGAACAACTGCAAGATTTGAGGTTCTCACAGCTGTGCTGCTAAAGACACAAGGCCCATGGGAAGTGATGATGTGTCACTGGCGAGCAGATCCTGGCTTTCTGATGGATCACAGTGCCTTTATCTTCAGGGTCAAGTAATCAAAGACATGACAATGAAGGTACTGTGACTGTGATTCTTCTAAAAACAGAACTTCAGCAACTATGGACACAGTGACATAGCATCACCTTCCAGAAAAATGAGAAGAATTCAGTACAAGATAGGTATGACAGAAGTACAGGTAAACTACATTTGAACCTCCAGTATATGAAGATGAAGAACATGGAGAAGTGCAATTTCACAGAGATCACCCTTTGAGAAATATGTCATTGCATTCTTATCACAGCACTGTACTGGTAAATTAGGAAACTTGTCTGTTCCATCGCTTGTAATGAATGAAAAAATAATAGTGAATCCAAAAAAATTACTAATCTTTTTAATAATTATTTTCTATCAGTGGCAGACTCCATTAAAGTTGACAACAATAAAGCTCAACATTCCAGCATGATCAATCCAATTAATTATTTATTTAAATATTATAGTAAACCCTTTGCTACTTTAAATTGGCAGTATACCTCAATCTGTGAAATTGGAAAAATCATTAAATCACTAAAATTCAAAAATACATCCGGGTATAATGGAATTTCAAACCGTATCATAAAATTAAGTTCACCATTTATTATTTCCCCCTTGACTTACATCAGTAATGCAGCACTTAGTTCTGGTGTTTTTCCTGACAGACTAAAGTATGCCATAGTTAAGCCCATCTTTAAAAAAGGCAGTAAACAGGACATCTCAAACTATAGATCAATGTCTTTATTAACTTCCTTTTCTAAAGTCTTTGAAAAACTTATATATAATAGACTTTACACTCACATTGAAACAAATAGTATCCTAGTACAAGAACAATATGGATTCAGAATGCAACACTTGACTGAACATGCCGCTTTCTCCCTTGTCAATAGTATTTTAATGGCTGCGAACAATAATCAGATATTTGTAGGTATTTTCTGTGACCTGCAAAAAGACTTTGATTGTGTAAATCACAAAATACTATTAGAGAAACTTCAATTCTATGGAATATATGGTAAATTTAAGGCATTAATAGAATCATACTTAACTAATAGATACCAAATATTAACACTTAATAAAATAGATTACAATAATAACTCTTCAAAATGGGTAAGAATTAATTGTAGTGTGCCCCAGGGTTCAATTCTTGGTCCCCTCTTCTTTTTAATTTACATAAATGTCCTACCAACAATCATAATAAAGATAATAATGTAGTAGTTTTTGCTGATGACACTAGCATCATAATAACAGATACTAATAGAGACGATTTTAACTTACATGCAAATATGCTGTTTAATGATATAAACACCTGGTTTAATAATAATCTACTCAACCCAAATTTTAGCAAAACTCATTACTTAGAATTTGGATCCATAAAACACTACAATATTAATATGCAAATTCAGCATAATCATAATTATATATCAGACACATCTGAGACAAAATTTCTTGGCTTAATAATTGATGACACTCTATCGTGGAAACAACATATTGATCAATTAATTTAAAAAATGTCTACAGCATGCTATGCCTTGAGGTATGTAAAATATTCATTAGCAATAGAAACACTGAAAATCATCTGTTTTACTCACATTCACACTATTATGAGCTATGGTGTAATTTTTTGGGGCAACTCCTCTTGCGCCAAAAAGGTATTTATATTTCAAAAGAAAATCATCAGAATCATTACAAATACTAGACCAAGGGACTCTTGTAGGAAAATTTTCAGGAACATGCAAATGATGACATTATATTCCCAGTATATATACTTGTTACTATTATTTACAGTTGACAACAAACATTTATTTACTGCTAATAACGAAATTCACAAATATAACACTAGAAATAATAACAATCTTCATTCTGCATTAGCAAATTTGACAAAATACAACAAAGGGCCATGTATATCAGGCATTAAAGTTTTCAGCCACCTCCCACAATATTTAAAAGCTTTAGTTCATAATCCAAAGAATTTAAGATCCTCTTTAAAAAGGTTTCTGTATCATCATTCTTTTTACTCTATGGAAGAATATTGTGTATGTAAGGAACACACATTATGAAACTGATATATTATTTCATGTTTATTACATAAGTCATTTATTACACATTACATTTAACTTATAATTCTTGTTGCTATTGTTAATCAATATTAGATTAAATTTTTATCTATGTACTCTTAGATACTTAGACAACAGTCTTCTAAGATAGATGCTTTTTACTATTATCATATGACTATTTACAAATACAGTGTGTATAACTGTATATGATACATGGAAAATAAAGGAATGAGTATGAGTATGTAGCTTATACAAGATCTTCAAGACCACTGACTAGATAAAATGCTTGTTTAAACACTCCTTTTTTTCATAATTTCAACCCTTTATTTTTTTTTTTTTTTTTTTTTTTTTCTTTTCTGCAGGCAAGAATGGCTCTGGTGCATCAGAAACGAAACACTGGCAAGACATGATCACCAAACCTCGTCAGACAATAGTCCAGTGGCACAGGTTGAAGCCGGAGTAGTGTGCCATGACCACAACATATTACAGTCACCGTATTTACTTGAATTGAGGGATGATGTAAACCTTTTATCTCATAACCTGTTTTATACCGTGTCATCTGAAAAATTACATTTGTAATTGTAAATATTTGTAATTATATATTATACAGTAGTATTTGTTATCTGATCCTAATCATGTTTATGGATCTGATCATTTCATTACCAGACGTTAATTACAGAAACTCATATCTTTGTAAAACATATGTTCACTTTAGATCCTTGTATTGTTATGTTTCACATCTGTGAATATATTACGTATTTTATGCTTTTGTGGTCATGTGAAACACCTGAATGTTATCAGACAAGTGACCCAACTGTGATGTAAAATTTCTAGTGCAGTGGTTTGATTGCTGCAGATCAAATTGACTGACTCTTTTGTTAAAATTACTATAAACAGTTCCAGATAAACTATTCTACTAATCTGTCACATTAACATTTCCAGATGCAAGTGATGGACATTACAGCTACTTGGATATCAGACATGTCCAGTACATGAACCACTGGGCTAGAGAAATTTTAAGAAAAACATGAAGTATGATAAATTCAGTGACATATTGCCTGTACCCTGTAATTCTAGGTGTTGAATTTTCCCATTCTGTGTCAATGAACCACATCCAATGTTTAAATAAATACGGTTAGATGCAGACATAAAGTAAGCATCTGTCAGTCTTTAGAATGCTCACCGTAGGCGACTGACTGCTATGACAAACGAATATTGGTGTGCCTAGAACATTCTGTATATTTCATTGAAAGCATGAAGAAGATGAAATGTCAAATAATTTATAGTAATGTAGAATTTATAGTTATCTTGAAGATGTGATTTCAGAGTTGATGTGATGCAATAATTCATATGAAACAAGTGTTGGAAACTTAAACTAAATTTGGTCTTGACTTTTGGATGTCACATCCTTTCATAAATACAATTATTTTTCTTTGCTTAAACTTCAAAGGCTCTTAAATTATTTCACATTTGTGCTGAAATGGTACTGTTAATTGAGTGTGCTGTGGCAGTGATGTTGGTGTGTGTGTCGTGGAGTTCAGTATTTGGCATCTGATTTCAAATGCAATGTTCTACACTCTGTGCCATTAAATAACTTAATATGTTCCCCAGAAATACAAACAAACATTTATCACAGTCATGTGTAACAAGGACTACGATGATATACATGTTTCAACACGTACACTAGCTTCATATAAATGTCATCTCTGCTAAAGTTGGTTACATATATATATATATATATACATACATACATTCAGCGTGTATTGTTATTAATGTGTTAGATCTCTTGTGGTGCAATATATGATACCATGGTAGAATGCAAAAGAGAGCCCATAGATTAATTATCATATTTGCCAAAAATATGTGAAAATGCCATTAGCATAGATTATACCAATGATGAAGCTGGTGTTTGTATGTATGTGCATGTGTGCATGCATGTCAAAACATTTGTGGGATAACAATCTTTGTGATACAAAGTAGTGATAAAAGTTGTAGGTATTTCATCCAAATATATTAAGTTATGATTTTTAAGCTTGCAGAATCTCTGCACCTGTTTATAATGTTCATTTATAACAAAGTGTTTGGATGTGAACACTAAGTGATTGTAGCAGACACAATGAAAGAAAGAGAACTGCTTTTGCACTGTGTCATTTTCATTCCTATTAGAATATTATTGCATTATATTGTAAATTCAGGTACATCTTTTCATATTATTTCACTTCGTATTATAAATTATTTTTCCTCCTGCATTTTATAGTTATATAAAATCAAAATTTTCTTTTAGGCCGAAACAGTAAACATTCATATATGAAATATTCTTTATATTTATGTTAATTACAATTAGAAGCTTTAAATACAGTTTAATGGCAGCCACATGAAAATCAATTCTTTGGTATAATTAAGCTTTGATAGATTACAATTGTAGATTGTCACAGAGGCAAATTACTCTCATAGTTTTCTTCCCTTATTACATTTTATGCTTTTCACTTTATGTGATCAGTTTTATTAATATACTAGAATGATTGAGACGGTAGACCGTTTTTATATAAATCTAAATTAAACAAGGTAGGAAATGTCAGCAGAAAAAAATACTTCCAGCACATTTGCCTAACCACAGAAATCAACGACCATTCTTAACCGTGGTAACCATGGTAGTATAGGTAACCCATATGAACATTTATAACTTTTGTACCCAAGGTAAAAATGTTAACCATAAAATCACTTGTAATTTTAGTAATCATGACAGCCCCAGGAACCACAACATTGGTAGTTCTGATAACAAATTTAACCATGGTAATGGTAGTAATGAAGCTAGTCATAAATGTAGAGAGGTTTTTATGTAAAGTGCCTGTTATTTCTGTCAAATTTTAACCATACCTGAGTTTTCACGACAGATTTTAGTGAAACTTATCCAGGTTAAGATATCTTGAAAATCTGCCCAGCAGGAGAGGAGTTCTGTGCAGACAGATGAACAGACGGACATACTGACATGATGAAACTAATGACACTTTTCGCAACTTTGCAAATGAACTTAAAAAAATTACTACCCATTTGTGGCTGTGTGAAGACACTACATTTTCTAACAAATATTAGATTTTGTACTTCTGTGACTGATAATGATAAAGTTTATTCTTACATCATAGTAATTACACTCAGTATCAGTGCACTGGCCCATGCCAGTGACAATTTAAAATATACGCAATATGGTGGACTGCTCAGTCAGTATAGCCATGAGCTATGGGCCAGACCTGCAGGTCTCAATTCCTGTTAGAGGCAAGAGAATGTCCAGACCAAATTCATTGCTCGCTTAGCCTCCTACTCAATGCATACATGGGTCATTTTCCCCACTGGTAAGTTGCCGGTGTATGAAACAAGTCTCTCCTCCATCTGGTGCTGATGTTAACAGCTATACATCTGCCCCTCTCACATGCCTGTATAGTGTGCAAGAAACAACTTTACTTTAAAATGACTAAATATGGAATATGCACAGTTTTGAAAATTGTGTTCAGTTGGCATTCTCACATCTAGCACAGATAAAATTCCATTGTTTATAAAAACTGTACTCTTCCATGCCGAAAATACAATTACAATAACTTGCATTACTCAAAATCAAGTGTTTTATAAGATATCAAGGTAAGAAAAGTGACTATGTTGCCACATAATGGGCCTACAGGAATAGATTCTTTGGAATGAGGTAATTTACTAATTTTAAATTGAAACATCAGTAAATCACCTAAGTGCACAGTTATATTTGTCTCCCACCTACATGTTTCGTCCAAATTTGGCCATCATTGGAAAGTCCATGTATTTAAAAGAGAACAACTGAAATTGAGTATTTCTCTTTTACAAGTTCTCACAGCAATTGCTGATCAGAGGGGGTCTTTTTTAAGTTTCTGCATCGTGTAGTGTTTAAATGTTCCCAGGGTTTCAAAGTAAATGCTGAAGAACCCACCTACAGCTCATGCACTTACTCAGTAGACTAAAAACAATGAACAGCAACTCACTGCAGAAACCAAAAATAAGTTCACAATTTGAATTTGCATTTCATTGTTTGAAAACCCTGATGATGTATGCTTTATTCTGGGTAATTCCCTGGCATTTGAATTCAGACACCAGGGAATTACCCAGAAGAAAGCATACAACATTCAGAACATGGCGAAAGTTTGAAATCAAGAACCCTGATGATGACCAAACTTGGTCAGAACTGTTAAAAGTGACAAATAAAGCATGGTTATTACCAAGATATGAATGTGTATTGAGATTATCTAATGTTGATTGTGTTAATTTGATTCATTACTTGGGCACAGATTGCAGCTCTTTCTTCTTCTTCTTCTTCTATATATACATTGCTGTGCTCCAGTTCATTAATTGTTATGGGTGCTGCTTTCTTCTTTTACTTTTATGTCAGTTTCCATGAATATCTATGTTGGTTATCTTTCATAGTCTGTGACATGTTTTCTGTATTTGCATAAAATATTCACTAGTGTAAATAATTAAACAACAGTGATACAATTTTAAACATGTGGGTTGTATAGAATGAAAATTAGCTATCTCTGAAATACAAACGTGAACATTAGGAAGTACATTATCCCACTATGTTCTCAAAAAATTTGTGTGATGGGAATATAGAAAATACGCAATGATATGGCAGCAGGAACTTCTGCAATGTAACATGTCAGAAATAATGTTCAATCAGAAAAGTAAATAAGAATAAAATGTGGTTATATCCAATGACAACATTTAGGGTCAAGACAAAAAGTAATAAAATTAGATAATCTTACACATAAGTTATGAGGTAATACAATTATATTGCATTCACATACAATTATGTTGCCTTTCCATTGACAGCTTACACCATCTACAAATTTGTATTCTCTATTCTTTCAAAAGTATTTTTCCCTTGAAAGTGTTATTTTACTTCATTTGTTGTTTTTATGCTCCATCAAACCTTAAACTTGAATATGTGTTAGTGTTGATAATTGACTGTCTGCAGAGAAAAATGTGACATACAGTGCACAGTTAAACCTGTCAGCAATGTGATGTATAGTGCACTGTTGAACCACTCAGCAGTGTGACTTACAGTGTGCCATTGAACCACTCAGCAGTGTGACTTACATTGCACACTTGAACCACTCAAGAATATGACATACAGTTCAAGGTTCAACCACTAAGCTATGTGACAAACAGCGTGCAGTTGAACCACTTAGCAGTGTGAAATACGGTGTGCAGCTGAGCCACTCAACAATGTGACGTACAGTGTGCAGCTGAGCCCCTCAGCAACTGTGTTCCATGGTAGCAAGAGATGTAATATCTGAGGATAAGAATAACAACCCATTGACAGTGTGTATGAAAGTACAGATACACAGAATACCTGTATGAAACTAAATTCAAAACTGGCCTGCAATTTCAGGCACCAGAGTTACAAATTAAGCATAACATAACAAAATATCTTGAAGTTCTTTCTTGCTATCTGCTCCATTTTACTCAGTATGTCCCAAAATTAAATAATTATTTTCATAGTTTTGGAGTTACTTCATAATATACACGCCTGCTCACTCAGTACGTTACTCCATTTTCATCTCAAAATCTTGTGTCATAGGTGTTTGGCAGAATATAGTGAATTCATGCTCACAAATTCTATGTTACAGAAATTGTAAAATTATTGACATAATGGCACGGTTTGTGAGCCAGGGTAGCTCAATCATTATAGTGAATAGGCTGTGGGCTGGACGGTCTGAAATTCGATTCCCAATAGGAGCAAGAGATTTTACTTCCCTCAAAAATGTTCAGACCAGCTCTGGCGCCAAGCCAGGCTTCTCTTCAGTGGATACTGTAGTTGTTTCTGGCATACAAAAGCCAGGTCAAGAAGCTGACCACCCACCTTCCTCTGGTGCCAAGGTAAAGAATGAGTGGAAAAATAAGTCCACTTCTCCCGTCTCCATGGCATGTACAGGAACATTGACATAGTGTGCGAGATTTTATGGTTGTAAAAATAAGTTGTTCTTTTCTGCCTTAATGAACCATGTCTGCTGAAGTAGGTACTTATTATGTATGTTACCACACATGAAAGCAGATTATTTTGTTCATATTTTTAAATGCTGTAACTTGCCTAACATGGCTGATGATTGTTAAAAATAGTGTAAACCTATTTTCATTCTATCTTATTTCTGTATTTGTATGTCACCTTGTTATGAAGCACCAATTTATAATTTAATGTGGCATAAGTGAAAGGCACAAGGTTTTGTTGTGTCTTCCTTGCAAGTCTTTTGTGGACTTTATAGTCCACTGAGTCTGAAGGAAAAGTATTTTCAAGGAATCCCATACTGGATATATCTGATAAAAAGATGAAGTAAACTGTAGTGTTTTCTCACATTGTTATGATGATCAGTTTTAAGTTTGGAGGTGTTCGTTAGGTATGGACTATTGTGAAATTCTTGCATGTCCTAAAGTATAAACCCTATGCTAAGTGAAACAGAAGAAAGAACTGCAATAGGAGCACACAAATAGACAGAAGACTGATACATAATTTGTTCAGCTGTGCAGTTGTTTGTGAGGTAAAAACAGGCCAGTAGGAGACCAGTTATGTTGGCTGTCAGTCATCAGACTGCATACACTGACAGCTTTCATTTGCTAATTAAACTGTGGCCAGAATTAAGGAATTAATTAATGAACATGACAAAATAGGCCTACCCTGAAGCCCACTGCTAAGCCATTTCCAAGTGATAATGTGAAAGACTGAATTAGGAAAGTTTATATCATTACATTTGTATACAAGTGGACCCTAATAGTTGTAGAGGCTATGGCCATATTCTTATCCATTCTGGCAGTCTAGATTGGATTTTAAAATGGCCAATTATATCAGTTTGTGGTTTTTAGTACTTATAAAAACTCGAAACCTTTTTTAATTTCAATCAGCAATGTATGGTTAATTCCCTCTGCTATTATCTGTAACTGAGAACACAAATCTTCCGCTGTTGGCTTAGGAAACTACATCATTCAAATATGTGTGAAGTAACACTGAACTAATTGCCTAAAATTAAAAGTCTCTAGTAGTTAATATCTCTAATCTTTGCTACATTAATTTCTCTGCCTTTAATTCTTTATGTCTCGCAAAAAAAAAGAATTTTTTTTGTTTTATTTCTCCTGAAATTTGTTGCAGCAAACAACTGTCGTTGAATGGTCTGTGTACTTCATGGATCATTTCCATCAGTAGTGTGTGTATGTGTGCAGGGTGCCTGCCTGCATTACAGTGATATGATTGATTCTATGAAATAAGTCGGTGTATCTTTCTGTCTGTAGTCCTTATCTAAATCAAACCACATCTTTGGTTTATCTCACTCACTGTACAAACCGGTGATGAAATCAAGCACTGAAATACCAGAAGATACACTCAGATATTTCATATTTTGATGCTTAACCCTAAAGTTACAGGGTTCTGAATTACTTACTTACAGTTAATAAATTCTGCAACTCTGAAATCACTTCATTCTACATATTTTGGAGGCTAGCAGTCAAGTTAGTTTTCTTGTGTATGGAAAATAAACTGCAAAGCTACGAATGCATGGACTTTTTATTCTAGCTACAAAATATCCTGACATCTCTGTATTTTGGGTTTTTTTTGTATTACATGTGCTTTAATCAGTGTTTTTTTAGGTGAATAGCTTATCAGATTTTTTAATTCATTCATTTTACCAAAATGATGACTGGAACACTTTTCATCATCCACTGAGATTAGGGGCCAATTATGAATTTAGTCATCAAGGCTGCATCTGTTTTTGTTCCTCCCTGTTGCACCCAGCAGTGTGGGATATGTGCAGCAGCCTCAGGGCATCTGTTGTGTTTAGGAACCACAGATTTGTGCATCATATAATTTGATTTCCAATACATGTTTCAGTCACTTTACAACATTATGCATTTCAGTACAGCTGATTGCACATAAGGCATACAGTGACACTTTGATAGTCCCAAATTTAACAGAGTACTCCATAAATTTAAAAGTTTTATATTTAATTTTTCAGTCACATCTTTTCTGTGGGGTTTAATAACGTTCATCTTTATAAACACAGGTATAATATTAATACGAATATGATCTAACGTCAGTCACAAGGCAGCAAGTATTCTGCACACATGATATTGGTACGGACATATGAAAACACATTGTGTTACACAATGTTATAAAGTTACTGAAACACACAGCAAATTTTTTTTTTAATGGAATATCCCAGAAACAATCCTGGAAGGAGCACCTACGGTGACAAAAATTAAAATTTATTACACTTTTGTTAATAATATGGAGGCAGTTGGGATAGCATAGTTGGTATAGTGACATGTTATGGGCTAGATGGTCCAGGGATTGAATCTTGGTGGGAGCGAGATTTTCTGCACCTGTCCAGACCAGCCCTGGGGCCTACTCAGCCTCCTATACAGTGGGTATGAGTTCTTTCTGGGGATAAAGTGGCCGGAGCAGAGCATTGACCACCCCCCTCCATCTAGCACCAAGGTCAAGGAAAGACTAAAAGAATAGAGCTATCCCTCTACTTACCCTCTGGCCCTTTGTGGCCTGTTTTCTAGGATGAACTTTACATTTACTTTATCTTTACTTTTATGGAGGCAGTTACTTAGTTTATTGTAGTTTATTGAAACAAAAACATTACAAACAGACAATCAAAGCACAAGATCTTTTGTTATCCCATTTATTCAAAGTGTTGATGCAGCTCGTTACGTTGCAGTTAGCAGGTAGTCCATGCTCTGTGTGTGTGTGTGTGTGTGTGTGTGTGTGTGTGTGTGTGAATAGTGACCATACTTGTGTGTCACTGCAGTGTGTTGCATGATTTTTGTCAACTTACTGCTGGAGTTGGATTCAGGGTGCCCATACAGTTTCTGTCACTCTGTACTGTTGCTTTGTTGTGACAAGAATGAATTTTTTTTGTGAAACTATGTAAAAGAAGGCTTTTCCTGTATACTAATGATTTAAATATGGAGACTCAAGTCATTTGTAATGTGATCTGTGTCACTGTATGATAGTTCCCAATATTTTGAAGGATCATAGTGCCTTCATCTTCAAAAGACTGCTTGACCCTCAAGATGAAGTTACCACTATCCATTCAAATATTAGGAATGTCTCATCCAACAATCCAGCATCATATCCCAGGAGACTTGAATCCTCAGTGATGTGAGAACCTCAAATATCAATTTAAATGTGTATTACATAACATTACATGTGTTTATTCACCGTTGATTCTGCCCACTTTATTCTGAGATGAAATATTAGAATGTAATTAAGAATAGAACATAGAGAGATGTGTTTAGCCTGTCACTTTTTATTTTCATTTTTCTACATGTTTGTGCATGTTGTCATCTACTTCATATATAGAATGAAAGGTAAATTGCCACCTTTCAGATATTTTCTCTAAGAATTTTACCAGATCCATATCCATTCCATTTGCTTCCTAGCTACCAGTGTCTTGAGGATTCAGGTCTTCAGGAATGTGATGCTGTGTCAATGGGCAAGTGGTTCCTGTCATTTCAAAGGAATGTAGTGCCTTCATCTACATTGGGAACAGCTCACAAAACAACAAAGCATCACATCCCAAGAGAACTGCATGCGTAGGACACCGACGTATAAAACTCACCTAACATGTGTTTGGTGTCCTGTTTGCTGTTATCCCATCACAGCCATAAAGTTGTATAAAGTAACAGACAATGATGATATTACAGTCCAGCCTGTAATTACATGTGATTAAAGGAGGTGTGGGATTCCATTCTTCTGTTTTATGACACTGTGTCACTGGATAATTGCTGTCTGACCCTTCAAAGACACCACATTCCTTTGATATGTTGGAAGTCAATTACACAGTGACAGTATCATATCTCAAAAGATCAGAATCTGGAACCACACCACTATGAAAAGCTCAAAATTTGCAATACATTTTAGGATTTCAAAACCATACCACGAGTTTTTTAAACCTGTACTCTTACAAATAATGACTTCAAGCAGCTGAGGTGACTAAATGTGTTACGTTACACAAATCGCAAAAACTAGCAAATTTAACTGAATACTGTGATGGTTAATAGCACTCATGTTGCTAATTTGGGTAGGCTCAATCATGTCTACAGGATTAGAGAATGTGAAGATGCAAGTCTTCTGGAATATAATGCCATGTTCTTGAGAATATAGTTCCCAGGTTCCCAGAAGACTTGAATGTTCAACATCAATAGATGAACCTCAACCCTCCCATCAGAAAACTTGTTATATATCACCTGAATCCAACTCCTCTCCACAGATAACTGTTTACAAGCAATTTAAAATAAAAGCACATGTTTTTTTTTCTTGTTACATGTTGATACATAATTATTTATTTGACTAATGTTATAAAAGTTGTCCCTCTTAGAGGTAATGGATTGGGTTTGTAATATATCATCTGTGTTTCAGTGTCAAAAACTAAGTTTGTCCATGTGTATGGCATATTAATTTTTAAAAAAGACTTTTGTGCTTCAAAATTACTTTCCAGTTGAAAAGTGTAGGGATTTCAAAAGTGTTCAGGAGTAAAATAATGAAAATAACAAGGATAAAATATGGTTGTGATAGTAATAAAAAAAATTGATACAGTTAATAATGACTGTAGAAATATTTCCAAAACTAAAATACAGAGAGTGGTATTGGTTGATATCAGTATTGAGTGCATGGACAAACTTCACTATGATATAAATGCTGTAATACGAACAGTGGAAACTGAATTGTTAAAATATATGGGGAAGTCACATGTTCATTTTATTATAATTTAGATTGTACTGACAAGCCAAAGAAAAGAGAACTGTAGTGCCTATTGTTAAATGTCTGTGTGTTACTATATTTAAATGAAACTGTAATGTGATCAGTCTCAAATTAACATGTGACAAACTTCTACAGAATGTAGCAGTAATAATCAGCTGTGTCAGTAGTGTTCACAAGTCCTAGATATGATGCTTCATCAACTGGAATGGTGATGCTCTTTGTTTGTTGCTATTGTATATTTAAACATTTTTTGTTGTTTTTAGCAGTCTGTATAACGTTGTAATTACCATATTCACACAAAACAGTTCTGTTGACACCATATAACCAAGTAACTCCACATAAAACAGTTCTGTTGACACCATATAACCAAGCAACTCCACAGAACGCAATCCTTCTTGAGAAACCAATATTTCCTCAGCTAATCAAAAAATTCCCTGCATATTATGGGACCGCAGGTTCATTTCTGCCACTTGCCCCTCTCCTGAGCCAGATCAGTCCAGTACATGTCTCCCACCCCAGCTCTTGAAGATGCATTTTAATATTATCCTCCCATCTTTGTGTAGGTCTTCCAGTTGGCCTCCTTCCCTCAAGTTTCCCCCACCAAAATACTGTATGCACCTCTTCCCTCCCCATATATGCCACATGCCCCACTCAGCACATTCTTTTTGATTTGATCACCTAAATTTTATTTGGTGAGCAGTTGATATTGATATGATATCAATATCAGTATCAATATGATATCCTAAATTTTATTTGGTGAGCAGTACGAGTCATGAAGCACCTCACTATGCAGTTTCCTCCACTGCCCAGTGACTTCCTCCTCCTTTGGCCCATGTGTGAGAGCAAGTTTCACACCCATATGAAACAACAGGCAAAATTATAGTTGTGTATATATTAATCTTTATACTTTTGGACGGCAAACTTGAAGAGAAAAGATTCTGTTCTGAAGGGTAGCAGGCATTCCCTGTCCATGCCTAACAGCAATTTGTCATGGAAATCTCGGTGAAATGTTCTGACACTAAAACCTCTTCATAGCCACTTCAATTTCAGTTAGATTCTACATTCATGTACTATTATGTGTTCTTACACCCATTTCTAGTTGGCAGTTACAGGCACTGTTACCTGTGTTTATCCAAACGGTATTGACTTGTTTAACTTATGAAAAATTGTATTTGTGTAACATGTATTTTTTTATTTAGTGGAATTGTTAGAACTATTTTTATCACACACAAGTTGTAAGTTTATGTATTTCTTTTGGGTTCATTCATTGCACATGTAATATTGGGAATGAAAGTACTGTCTTTCGTTGTGTTTACCAACTCCAAAATATGGGACTGCTTAAAGAAAGGGAAACCGCCAGTTATTAGTAGACATTTTGATGTACATGAATGGTCTTTAGATGATATATATGTGCGAAGTAAGGAAAGTCAAGGCACATCATTTTGTCAACAAGCAGCAATTGTAATGATGTAAGCTAAATGTCAAGGAAACAAAAATGTTCATAATTTAAACCATCAAATACAATTCAAGGGAGTGCAATTAAGAATACCAATAACTGTCAATTTATGTTAAGTAATAATGCCTGCGGCCATTCATTCCAGAATGTTCTGTCTTCCCATATGCTGGCTAAGAATATATAGATTAAAATCAATACAAATAAGTTTGCCTGTTTTTTGTATGGTTGTGAAACTTGGTTTCTCATGTTAAGAGAAGAACATAGGCTGAGAGTGTTTGAGTATAGTGTGCTGAGGAAGATATTTGGATCTAAGAAGGAGGAAGTCATAGGAGACTGGAGAAAATAGCATAATGAGGAGCTTCATGATTTGTACTCCTCACCAAGTATTATTTGGGAAATCACATTCAAATAAAGCAGGATGAGATGGGCAGGACATGTAGCATTTATGCAGGGAGGACAGGTGCATGCAGGGTTTTGTGGGGAAACCTGAAGGAAAAAGACCATTTGGAGGACATAGGTGCAGTCTGAAGAATAATATTTAAGTGGATCTTCAAGAAACAGTATGGGAGGTTGTGGACAGTTTTAATTTGGTTCAGGACAGGGACAAGTGCAGGCTGCCATGAGTGTGGTAATGAACCTACAGGTTCCAAATAATTTGTGGAATTACATATAAAACTGAGAAACTACTTTGCAAGGAGTACTCTGCCCCATGGAATTGGTTAGTTTGTAATACCCATAATGCTACTTAGATGTAGAAACCAACTGAACTTTAAACAGTTGTGAAGGTGAACCAGTGAGACTGAGCATATCACCAATATCTGGAGTGAATGAAAACTGCATTATGTGTAGAAAGTCATAATATTATCTATAGTATTATCTGTATGCGACACACATCTTTTGCATTCAGATTTCTTCCATCTCTGTTCATACTAAAGCAGTCATGCTTCTCTTTTATATTTAGTTATAGTGCTTGGAAAATAGTAATTAAGTTACTGTGGTTGAAAAGAAGCAGTGCATAGTAGCTTCACATGCCTATATAGTCCATCTGCATTCAGGCAACAGTGCTTCTGCAACTGTAGACATTGATAAAATTGTCTACTGAATGCCATGAACCTTTCATGGTCAGCTTGAAGAGGCTCTCATATAATTACTATATGTTCAGGTATAATGATTTTTGTTGCCCACTGCTTAGGTAATTTTCTTTTACCTCTCTCACACAGTGGTTGGTGCATATAAGTATCCAAACAGGCAGTTATATTAGATGTTAAGTGTTCATTAACCAGTACTGCCAATTTTCAAAGCAGGTGTGATGCTGTAAGAGCTATGGAAAATAACTTGGTCCACCACAAATCATGTATCTTACATCCATGGATACTGCAGATATGAATCAGAACTGGTATCTAGATGCAACAGACTAAAATTTAAGGTGAAATTATATTTTAATTATATTTCTAATTAAGTACAGTAGTATGAAATACACATATTTAAGTTACACAACAAACATATAGTTTTTTAATATATTTTTTACATTTCAGAAATTTTGAAATATAGGTTAGGTTCCTCAATGGCTAAAATAAATTTCCATTATTCTGTAAAAGTAGTATCTCATGGAATTTACAATTATTCAACATTTCTAACTACAAAATACAGTTTATTTTTTAACAGATGTCTTCAAACAGTATTTTGCCATGAATAGAGTCCATAATCTTAGCTAATTACTACTAAAATGTAATTTCTTCCAAGACACATGACCAGGCTACCACGTAACTGTCACATGTGAGGGAATAAACTCGAAGAACCAAAATTGGATTAATTTTGAAATTGTACTTCATACAGATGTCTATTTTTCCAATCAAAACCACTTATTGTCTAGAGATAGGTTTAAAGTGACACTTTTATGTGTAGCTATGTTTCAGAATTCTTTCAGGTTCTCAAGTGAAATGGCAATCCTGAGGTTATTAGTCCCATGAATTGTAAGTCCTGGCTCCTTATAAAGATTTAATTTCACTACATTCTTTAGATTACAATTAATCTGTGCATACAGGTAGATGAATGGGTGGATGTTTCAGAACCGATATGTAATTTTCAACCATCTTAAAATTAAGTATGATTTTAAACGTGCATAAAATAATCTACATTCATTTCTTACTCCATTCAGCCATCATCATCATCATCACCACCACCATCCTCTTCACCATACTGAAACCCATTCATCATACATTGTGGGATTTTATAATTAGATATTACAGATTTATGACCAGTGCTGTGGAAACCATGTAAACAGGACTTTAACCTGGATACTTTTATGTTAGCTCCTAACTGAAAGATTTGATTTCTTTTGTTGGACTGTTTATCATGATTTAATGTGAAAATTAAGATTTGTGGTGTCATATCTGGGACTGTGAAATTACTCTAATTATGGTATTCTTGAAACTTTAGAATTATATACACTAACTACATGAGAAAGTACATTTTTAGATTTCAGTATACATAAGGAATGAGAAAATATTGCATGAAGTGTATACCAGGTGATTATACCTGAAGTTTATTGAATTCCTAGTAAGAAAGACATGTTACTGAGAGTAGAGTGATACAGTGCTACTAGTATTTTCAAAGAGGCAAAAATCACAGAAGTTTCAACAGATTGTTGTGGTATTTCTTATAGGACTCTTCTCCTTCATATTTGACAGCAAAAACATTAGTAGTCATGCAAATGTGTTGCAGATTTGAACCAATAAGGTCTGAGGTTCACAGCAGCATTGCTGAGGATTCAGGTCTGTAGGGATGTGACATTGCATTGTTTGGTCAGTGTTTCCCAGTTACGGAGGAACATAGTGTCTTTATCTTAAGGACAAAGCAGTTCAAGAAAAACATGGACTGCTGGGCCCTGAATATAAAGGCACTATGATCCTCTGAAACTTAGGGAACCATTGACCTGACAATGCAGTGTCACATCCCAGAAGACCTGAATTCTAAGATTTTGACCTGTATTTATTAATACACATCATTTACATATTGCATCTAATATGTTCAACTAATTCTTGCAATATTCAGTTCCAGAATTAGTTATCCCCTTTTAAGTTGTCTCTTTTAATACTTTCACATTATTTTGATATTGTTGCTGCTATATTCAGTTTATCAGACACAGAGTAAATTCTGTGCTTGAAGTGGGACAGTTTTAGTGCTCATAGTTGTGTAGTAAGTATAGAGACGTAACCATTACTGTTTTATGCGACCTACAAATGGAAGATATTCATTGTGATGTACAGTTACTGCAAACATGAACTTTTTATTTATTTATTTATTTATTTACTGTTATGAGACAGTTGCATGTACCACTCCAAAATGTAAGATGTGTTTCAGATACAGGACTGATCAAGTTAACATCAACACTTTTAAACATTAACCCTTTAAACGCCAAGTTAAATCCCACCTGCCCTTTGATAGCGTTATTCGGAGCTCACCATATTCTCAACGTTAGCAGGTAAAGGGTTAAACAATATGTCACCCTGCTACAATCCATTCTTGTCATTTTGCCAGGTCCAAAACTGCAGTGGACTTAATGAAAATTTCTATGGTTATACTAAAATATTATACATTGCAATATTTGAAGTTCTTACAGCAATTGATGCTGAGAATTCAAGTCTTATGGGATGTGAAGTGATGCTGTGTTGTCGGGCAAGTGTTTCCTGTACATCTGTTCTTCTTTGACTGTTGGAACCTGAAAAAATGTAGGCACTGTAATCCCCCCCAAAACATCAGGAACCACTCACTCTGTGATACAGAATCACATTCCAGAAGATTTTACTTAAAATTCTAAATTCTCATTTTTCTCACTTTAGTAAAGCTTTGGATGAAACAATGCAATATACATTCATAACGAAATTTTTCAACTGAACCTTGGTGCAGTCCACTGTCCTGACCATTGCATCAGTAAACTTTCTGAGATAGAAATACAGTATTTTATTCTAAAGTTCTGATTTTTATTGCAGCTGAACTGACACTTTTATCTTCATTTCAAATTCTAGAGTTTCATAAATTTTTTAATAATATTTTGAAGGTTATCATTTTATAAACCATTTATTTCCTCTCTGCTTCCACTTCAAGCACTGGGTAGAATGGACTTAATGGGATGTAGTGATTTAAAAGTTACAATTCATGCCAAAAAAAGATTTATTTTATTGTGTTTTGCTGGAAAATGAAATTGACAATAACCTTGCAAACTAATTTTTCAAGATGTGTATTTTTACAAAGAAAATGAACAGTTTGTATTTTTCATTTTGGGAAATAGTCCTGAGGTAGAGGATTTTAAATCATATATTTCTTATATTTATCTTTTTTCTGAAATGATTCTGACCAGTTTTCAGATTATATCTTATACTCATAGTTGTAGCAACTTCTTGCTTCAAAAGAAAATTTTATCCTTGGTGAAACTCCTGTACTTTCTTCCTAAACAACATATGCAACTCAAAATACTTCCAGTTAAAAAGTTCTGTCATATAAATTTGAAAACTTGAATTCTAATTTGTTCATCTTAAAGCAGTAGTACTAAATTATACCTTCTGGAGTTCCTGGTGTTTACCTTTAATTGGTGCAAGACAGAGCAGTAAGTGAGGCAACTGCTCAAGAGTACTCTGTTCAGTTCCTTTGAAACTTTTATACATATTTTAGTTTTACCTGCATAAAATGGCTTATATAATGTGACATATAAATAACAGCCTAGCAGCTCTTGGGAGTTTCAACTACACGACTTGTTTAAGAGGCAATTTTTTGATTTTCACTCACTTTTCTGTCGAAGATATACCCCCTACATATATTTAAATTTCAGATCTCGTGCCAAGAAATTTTATCACTTGAGTTACTTCCCATTTGGCATTTCTCTCCGTTCTGTAGCTATCTGCAGTTTTAACAATATTTTAGTAGTCTGATTAGACATATTTTCTTTTTTCACCCTGCATTTCCACCCCCCAAAGTCATTCTTCCTCCAATTGGACAAGCTGCTTTTCTCATGCAAGTAAATAGCATCTAACACAACAACTTATTGCTTGTTCTTAAGTTTTTCACATCAGTGTAGCTGATGCTTCTGTTCTTCTGGGATATGGCACTATGGCAGTAGGCAATAAAATTCTCTCATTTCAAAGCAACACAGTAACCTAATCTTGAAGGTGGAAACACTCTGTTGCCTCGAAATATCAAAACCAAGTTACCCACTGATTTGGCATTATATTCAAGAAAATTAAATCATCTATTATATATCATTGCGTGCAGACTTATGTAGGTCCCACAAGAAAATAACTACACTGCTTTTCCATATCACAGTGTATTAATGTAGATGTAAGGTTGTTTTAGGAATTGCAATTGGTGGTTGGAAAGTTACAATATTTAGGATTCTGCATGAAAAATTGAATGACCTGTAACTTGTATTTAAAGTACAGCTTCTTATTAGGTAGCTTCCCTCAGCTATCTAAGTCCATTCTGCCTGAACCACATCTTGTAATAGAAATAATTTAATGACACATTTCAGTCTTTTCATTGTCATTCATGTGGTTGAAAACTCTGCATATCTGAAATCTCTTGACATGAGACTTTCTTCTGATGCATTTTGCAGCTTTGTTTGGGTATCTACAGAAAACTTTGAAACTAATTTTTGCTTCCTAGGTATGAAACAGAACTGAAGATCACTTGAAATGAATGTTATATATTGGACTGACTTAAAACTAAAAATTAAATACCATTATTAAGCAGTAGTGAAAGAAATTGTCGTTCTGTAAGACTTAGGTTTTCTTGGCAGTGTTGCAGAGGATTCAAGTCTTCTGGGATGTGACACAGGTGGTTAGGTTAGGTTAGTACTTCCTGATGCTTGGAAGGCACTACAGTTCTTCAAACACTGGCCACCAATCACCCAACAAAACAGTGTTATACCCCAGAAGACCTGAATCCATAGATGTTCTTTTGTTTACTACAGACACATTATCATAAGGGCTTAGCTTCGATACTGTGAGCCATTGCTGCCTTTGTTGAGCCATTACCATCACTGATTGTGCTAAGGCTTTACATAATCTTTGTATAACACATTTTCTGTATTTAGAATTTCTCACAAAGAAAACAGATATGTGCATTGTTGCTTTAGTAAGCCTTCTTAATTTGTTATGTGACATTATGCCACAGATAAATTTGTATAGACAAACCTGAATGAATCCATTGACAGCAGAGTGGCTGTAAAAATATCATATTTCTACAGGTTTCTCACTGAAGGATTATAACCGACTGCTCAAATGTATCAGTCAGTATTTCTTTTACTTTCATCCTTCATGCTGAATTTGGAATTGCAGTCCAAGAAATTGTTCCAGGAAATACAGTTTTGTGGTATATAAACTATTGTTCTCATATAACTGTAACTCTAAATTTTAGCTTCCTTAGCCAAATTCAGCTCTTTAATTTAAAAAGAGCATAGCCCAAAATAAAAATACTGCTCTTCCATATGAGCATCTGGCAAAGATTTAGGGGGACAGCTCTAAGAAACAAACAAATAATGGGATCATCAGTAGGTAAGAAATTGCAATATTACCTCACTATAATTCATGTGAGGTACTACTTAGGTTCTGAAACAGTTATCTCAAGTTGTTTCAGACACGATCAATAAACCATGTTTTGTAATATTGCTTTGAACTCGCTAACGAAACAGGAAAATAATTATATTGTTTAGCTTTAAGTCCTTTTCTTACATGGTCATGTATGTCTTTTTCTCCCACACCCAGTATTGCTTCACACAGTTAAACTCTCTGTAGATCAAAACTAATGGCAATTTGTGTCCCTTTGGTAATTTCTCGCACACAATTAAAGTGATCAAAACTCAGGAATCATTGCTTTGGAAATTCTTATGATTTTTACTAAATAACAGAATACATGCATACTTTCAGATGTTTAAATTCTGCTATATAGGCTCACTGAATATCTTATTATTTGTAATAAATTTCATATTATATTTTATACCTTTATATTCCCAATATTTTGTATTTATTTTACTCATGATTCATATTATTAATACAGAGCTGTGAGAACTGAGTAAGTAAAATGACTAATAACAGGCTTGGTCTTTGTTTCACAAGCAATATGAACATATCAAGATTTGAGGTTCTCACAGCGGTGTTGCTGAGGATTCAGGTTGTCTGGGATGTGACATTGTGTCGTCATTGAGTGAGTGATTCTCATTCTTCCAAAGGACTGTAATGCTGTCATTTCAAGCGTAAGTAATATAAAAAGATTGTTCACCCTTGAAGATGAAGATACCAGATTCATTTGAGATGTTAGGAACCTATCACCCAGTACAAGTGTTCCATTCCAGAAGACTTAAATCCTCAGTCAGCACACATTCATATCCTATATCTCTATCAGCGTCCTATTCAGTGGCTAAGAGAGGTTTGGCCCCCATGAGTAAATGCAAGGACTAACCTTACATGCATTTACTAATCTATATACATTTCGTACTTTTAATGTATCTGT
>Ga0123354_10002485_pt1 | contig 24423 bp, 18 predicted proteins | sample TergutLab28metaG_2_FD_97872 | JGI IMG/M metagenome (GOLD analysis project Ga0123354, IMG submission 97872) | Labiotermes labralis P4 segment gut microbial communities from Petit-Saut dam, French Guiana - Lab288 P4 | ecosystem: Host-associated > Arthropoda: Insects > Digestive system > Gut ... | reverse complement strand
GGTATAGTTCGCGTGCGGACTAAGGCCACGGAGTTTAGTTTTAACAGTCTCAGGTTGTCATGTGTAACAAAAACAAGTGTCTATGTCGAGATCGAAAAAGTATGAGGTTGAAGACCAACCTTCCATCAAAATACTAATTTTATAAAATATACTCTTAACATTAATGAATATTGGTGGAATTTAGAAAACTAACAAAATACAAGCAACGAGAAACATTCCACTATATACTTGACAAACTAGGCATGGCATATTTGAAAAATCAACCAGTCTACATCATTAAAATAACACCTAATATTCTACCTATTTTAATATCGCAATATCTATGAATACTACGTCACATTCCCACTACTACTGTTCAGCTACCATCGATCATATATAACTTTACAATTTTAGTGTAAAACAAAAATATTATACAACTCTGGGACCTCATGTAAAGCATTATGTTTTTTATATCACATCCCTTACCTGCCTTCTAAAAATCATATTTTGTTTAGTCTGATCTTAGTCAATATCTAGACTTAAACATGTATCCTTTGAATAAATAAACAATTGTATGAGACTGACTATTTAATACTTATTGTGAATATTTTTTGAGGACACAAAGGGATGAATTCTATTAAGTTAATATCTCAAATAACATACAGTGTCACTTGCTATGAATGCCTATAGTTTGTTAGTTTGTGACAAGTTACATTTGCAATGATCCAACCAGTTTAATATGCATGTTTTCCTCTTAGGCAAAGTTTCTGACACAAAAATATTTGATATATATATATATATACATCCAGTGTATATACACACACACACATACATGTAAGAAAATAAAAAAGTTACCAGAACTGAGCATAAGTAGTCAAAAGACACACATAAAACATAATCTAGTCAACCCTGAGGTACTGCCCTTCTGCTCCTGCGTTCCTGTCATTGCTGGAAGCACCTCTGTAAGTCCTTTTTTGGCATGGATGTGAGACATGTTATCACATTCTGTTCAACTTCTTCTACTCATACAAAACCATCGTTATGTGCAATCCTGAGGTTTGGGAAGAGTCAGAAGTCACACGCAGCAAGAGCTGGAGAATACCGTCGCTAGGGCATGGCTAGAATATAGTTTGCCAAAAACTGCTACACTGTGAAGGATGTGTGATGAGGCATATTATTGTAGAGCAGGATCCAGTTGTTGCTCCATTTTTCAGGTCTATTCTGCCAAATGGCACCCTCAAACACTTCAGAACTTTGGTACAAAAAGCGGGGTGCATCATGCCCAAGATGTCAAGAACAGCAATCAGCATGTCCTGCTGATATTTTGTGATCTGCACTTTCCTCCGTCAGGGTGATGAAACAGTGTACCATTCACAGGACTGATGTTTCATCTCATGTTCATAAACGAAGACTCTAGATTCCTCCCCAGTAGTAATCTTGGATAGGTGGTCTGCTTCTTGTGTTGATCATACAAAGAGCTAAGCAGCAAACAGTTTCCTGATCTCCATCTGGTCCTCAATCAGAATGCATAACACAAATATTTCACACACACATCCTGCATTACCAAACCTTATTTCAGAATTCTTTGAACCAATCCATGTGAATTTCATTTGCTACCCATTCAGTCATCCCACACTGTTCTTACATCCTGACTGGGTAAATTTTGGCCACATATGAATAACTTTTATGTTGCTGACCTGCCATTGCACTCATTTTCTAGTGATTCTTGACTGTTTTAAATTGGTTGTATTATTTGTACACACTATTTTCAAGAACTTTATATCCATAAATTGCATTAAGGTTTACAAGAGTTCCTGCTCCTAATCTCCCTTGTTTACAAAATAACTTGATGTTCACTTGCTGTTCAAAGTGAGACACTGTGACGAGCACAGGGAACACACTTCCACTCTGTGGCCAACCAGGGCAAATCAACATGCCCCAATCTGTTCCAGCTTACTCTACAGACAGCATGCAGTCTAATCATGTGAACTCCTCTTTAACAGGAGGCATGGCTATATTAACATAAATGAATTCTGGAAACTCTTTGATTCTCCCACATACCTATTCTAATAAAGATGGGGAACTAAGGTATGGTGTATTAACCATGTGGATGATCATATAGAATAACAAACTGTGGTATGTATGATCATGGACTAGACTGCCATCTTTTACAAATTTGCAAAAACTAAGACATGAAACTTAATATCTGACCTTAGTTCTTGTCTTTCATCCCAAAGTTTTGACTCACATGCATCTCTTAAGCTTGCAAGTGTGTGTACTTCTTTTTAAGTATGGAATTTCTTACACAACACAGTGTACAGAAAAATTGTAAATCATGCAGTTTTTAACAATTTCACAGATGTTAAAATGTAACTGCTTGTTCTGGCACATAGTAATCAAAATGAATTGAGAATGTGGATCTCAACGCTGAGCTTCAAAACTGTATCAGTTCTACCAATAAACCCTCTTATGCCAGTCTGTTAACCTTGCCTCAAACACAACAGTCTCACATACTGGAGATGAACATTTGTAACACCAAAAGTAATATAACTATTTACAACTAAATCTCTTCAAAAACGTAATAAAATGTAAAATATACATAGAGGTAATGTCTACTTAAATTGTACACTGCTCACATTACATGGGCACATTCAGTTTACAAATATCAAGATGGAACATATTCCTTTAGCCATGTAACTGGAAGAACAAAAGTATTGAACCTTGCTCAGAGTAAAATATTACATTACATGCTCCACCCACAAGCCATCACATTCATGTATCAATCTGTACAAAACTCGTGAACCTGCTACTGCAGGAATAGATTATCTCAGTAGCCGAATGAGAGGTGAGCAGGAAAGAGTTCAGTAGGAAATCTAGTTCCACTTACAACCACTTGCTCATACTGCTACCTAATATGACACTGCCAACAGTGGCTAACAAGAACAAAAATAACGATTATGATATCAATATTAACACCAACCAAAATAAAGTTCATGTATGTAAGCTTATGCTTTACTGTTAACAGGTTTTGTTATGACAAAGACTAAAGTTATAAGTACTGGAATTGAGAAACAGCCAAAAAGTGAAGCTAAGCAACGTGGAAGGAATTTTTACAAACCAGCATCAATAACGTATGCAGCGTGCAGTTCTGCACTTGTTAGGATTTTCTTGTTTCAGATGGCATATATTATTTCATCAGACAGAATGCACAAATAAGGTTTGTGAACAATTTCACACACACAAAATACCAATAAAATCCAACCATGGATACAAGATTGTATTTAAGATTGTAGATTAACGTTACATAATGTATTACTTCATAAATGGTGAATACATTTCTGAATGTTACACAACCTACAAAATGCCACAGCATTTACATTTTTGTTTTCTGTGTATCAATCTGTCAACTTCATTTTGTTACATTAAACATTACCATGCATGTTATCAATTACCATCACACCACAAATATGACAGTCAAACCAGAAATTCGGCTTTCATACATGATGAGAATGGAGAACTATAATATAAATGATATCTGCAATGTCCATACAATACATATGGTACTTGGTTGTTGTTTTACATGGCAAGAATGTCATCCCATGGCTTGGATGATTAGTCACTGGCCTCTCACCACAGAGGACAAGGCTCAATCCCTGGCCAGTCTATGTGGAATTTATGTGGTCAAAGTGCAACTGAGACAGGTTCTTCTCAAGTTATTTTTTTTTCCCATCAGTATCATTCCACCAATGCTCCATACTTACATATTTACCTATCCCTAACACAATATAAACTTAGCAATTCACAGCGTCATTAAATAACACACACAAAATATATACCAAGAAGCCATTTGGCTGATTTTAGCACTGGTGGCAGGTCAAGGAAGACACTAGGTTTGAAGTTTTCTCTGCTTCAAGCAAGAAATCAAAGACTAATTTGGAATTTGTGAACTCCAAAAGCTAGAATGTCTCATGATGCAATCAGGGCCACAGGTGTAATTCTGAGTGAATGGAAGATACATTAAATGAATACTACCCTGTATCTGATGAAGCATGACTGAAATTAATATGGGCAACAAGTCTTGCCCATTTCTGACCTCTCCCATCTACAGATAATTTTGCACATTTCCAAAGCTAAGAATGCCACACTGGATCCCAATGGAACATGTACTTCAGTGGTCACCACAAAGAGTTCTAAATATACATAAGGGCATGGAAAATGATAAGCTTTCGGAACAATTACAGCCTTATTTAATGCAGCTGCATGTACTTTATTTATGGTTTACTTCACATCACTGTCACAAACTTACAATATACAGCAACATCAGAAATTACACTTTAAAAACACAAAATTTTCATATAAACTGAAGGAAATTCTTATGTTAAGTTAAAATAATTATTAATTTTTAGAAACTTTAATGTCTGATCCACTCTGCACTCTAGCTAAGTGTGAATGAGACAGGTTACCGGTATATGGGTTTTGTAACGATCACAGCAGCGTAGCTCACAACTGCATACTTCTGGAGCTCACAACTGCATACTTCTGGGATATGACTTTGCATCAGTGGTAACTGGACTCCCACATTTGAATAAAATGTCATGTCCTCATTTTCAAGGATCAAAATGTTGATATTTTGAACCTTGACCCAGTGATGCAGTATCATATCCCAGAAGACAGGAATCCTAATATTGTCTTTTTTTTTGTCATTTGTGTAGGAAATGTCACTTCTTTCCTGAAAGCCACACTTTTCTAAGTCTTAGTCCTAAATCACTAATAAATCATGTACTTAAAGAAGGAACATGATTTTGTGTATATGTGTCTTCAAGTGATAAAAATGGTCAATCAACAATCTTATGAGTTTGTCTGCAATAAAGACAATCTTGTGTCCCAATCATAAGCTTTAATCTCTACACAGGGACCAAACAGAAGTACTATGGAGTCCCTAAATCTGATATACAGCATGGTTACTGGTTTCATGTAATCTGGGTTATCATATACAACCCTGATCCTGGACACAATGTGATGAAAACCAGCCATGTGGCCACAATTAAGTCAGTAAAAGCTTGTAGAACCACAATATGAAATATACATCATCTAAAAACAATAAACAAGTGAAAAGACATAACTGATCTCCTAGTACTCCACATTGTTATGGTCTACACTTTGCTTATATATATATCAATCACAAAAATAGCCCATGAATATAACTGGTAGTCAACAGCTAATAAAAGAATGCAGTGTCATGGTTTCTCACTGACGGTTGCGTGTGTACAGAAGACATGAATGACCACATCATGTCACATAAAAACCTTTACATTTGACACATCACTCTTACAATAAAAAAACTAAAACTGATATCCTATACAGATCCTGTTCACGGTCTCACAAAAGTATCAAACTGTAGGACACAACGTGAAAAATACAGACACATATAAATGGTGTCTGACAGGGACTTAATCCAGTACAGAACAGATCTGAAGCTTCACCTAGAAGAACTATACTTTAGTTCATACCCTCTGGAACAACATTATCTTCATTCTCAAGTCTGTTTCAGATCTTCTGAATCAAATATTTTTATACTGAGCATGAGGCATCACAATATTATTGCTGAATACTGCACCCATGTTACTACATACAAACAATGTAAATCAGCACCTAAAATAAAGAATTCATTCAATATTTATCAGTAATTGATCACAGCAGATGTGAAATCTACAATGCACACTATACTGCAGACATCACACACCAAAGCCAACAAGAACTCTGCCCACCTCTGTGTTAAGTATACCAAAGTGTACAATGAAAAATACTACACATGGAAGTATATAAACCAAAGGTACATATTTTGACTAATACATTGAACAGAACAAACAAATAAGTGGTCAATAACAATGCAAAATTAAATTGCCTCAATAAATATGTAATTAATATATATATATACAAAATATCTGTGGCCAAAAAGTGATACATAGTGCATATTAATATGCAAATGAGGCAATCCAAATATCCAACTTTCTATCAGAAGGTGTTTGAACAAATTTCTGAACTACATGTATTTTTTAAACAAAGTAACAAATGTACAGGAAACACTGATACATGACTTGGATGCAGGAAATAAATAAGAGACACTTTTCCTCTCAAAGAAGCAAAACTAAAATTCTGAGATATGGCATGCTGTGATGAATGACATGAACTTCAAAACATCAGTTATTCTCTAGTGTCTCAAACATTACGGTTGAACCTCTTACATATGCCCCCATATATATATATATGTCTGGCATGTAAGGTAATACTTCCTAAATTTTATGATACATGAAACATACTTAAAACCATGTGTTTTATGGACATACTACATGAGCTCCCACAAGAAGACACACAATACATCCATAGTTACTTCCAACTGTACTTTTATCCTATACCTATCATACTTCCTTATATTTTGTTCCAATTTTAAAGTTAAAATTTACATATTTTAACTTACTTTACTTTACAAACACTTCCTTTTACAATTGCTTTTCTTGCAGATATACAAACATGCATTTCTACATATGTAACTCATTGTGTGAGACTGAGAGATCTTGGCCACAATTTTTATGTAAATAATTTCCTTTTTGTAATCCTGTATACAGCCTGATGATGGCTACAGTGAGGTAGGTGAAACATATAGCCATGATGTGAAAAACATATGTTGTGTAGTTGATGGATTGGCTCCATTTCTATTGAATTTCAATTGGTTGATGAAGGCAGATTTCTGAAGCTACCAAGTCAGTACAACATACTACAAATATACATCAACATTTCTGACACAGATGCCCTTTAATCTTAAGTTACTACAAAGTGTAAAGTTTTCTTCATACAGAAACACTCCTAGGGACATTATTTGGTAAAAATCCATTGGATTTTATCCATTCCTTTTATATGACGAAGACTGAACACAACATTCTGCAGTTAAAAAGACAATGTTTATCTCTGGGAGCTACAACCTAGGAATAGTATGTCACTACTTTCTGTTATGCTGCAAAATGCACACAGCAGTACGCTACTGCACAGTTACAAGTCACACTTAACCTCCTAAGGACCAAGGTTTAAATAGTCAGCACACGTCACTGGCCCAGCGTTAAATGCCAAGATCTTTGCTACTACTGCATGTGTCTGACAACTTTAGTCATAACTGGGTCACTCACCATTACACTCATTCAGCAGAAAATGAAATCATCATTGGGCCTTGACTGATATCATCACTGGGCCTTAAAAGATTAACTGTACTGAATATACTGTGCCTGAATAAATTTGATGTTCCAATAAACCGCAGTTACAACTATGCTGATTCTGTCATAAATAAATTAAAGGTGAAGTTGTCCCTGTGTCTAGACACCATGGACAAAGATGGAGAGGAGTAGAGGAGGCAGAAGCCCAAGTTTCCTTTCAACTTGGAAATAGGTTGAGGTGATACCCCTCAGGAACAAGCCACAGTAGCTACATTATATGAGGCTAGGTGGGACCCACAGCCACTCTGGAGGCACTGGTGTAGAGAAAAGTCCTTGTGCCTACTGGGAATTTGAATGTTATTGTCCTGTCCAGCCTGTTGTCTTTCACTTTACTGAATTAGCCTGGTTCATGTCATTTGTAAGGGACTGGTACTTCTACTAAGTTGATGAAGCAGTCCCCCTTGAGAAGTTCATAGTTCTTAACTGGTCAGAAAGTTACTTGCCAATATGCAATTAACACATTCACAAGTCTTTCACTGGCCCCTGTCCAAAGCCAGCTGAATTCATTTCATATCCTTACATTCTACTTTCTGTATAGGAGACAGTGCCTAATTTCCATACACCATTCAAACTTAAAGTAAGAAAACACAAAAGTTTGGTGAACAATATTTCTGCAAGGAGATGACAGATGCTGGAACAGTAATACTTACTAAATTTATTTCAGAAAACATACATACACAAAGACAAAAATGTTGCAAAAAATAAAACAAAAAATGTACAACAATTTACACAACCATTTCAATTTTTGTGGACCATACAATCATTCAGTTCTACAAACTTGCTATGCAGCATTTCCATCTACAACTCTCACTTTTAGGAATATTTTATGCATCACTTAATTCTTCACACAGTTGTTAATAATCAATAATGACACTGTCAGATAGTGCCAAATTACACTAAATACAAGTCTATGTACTTGCAGTATGCAAGCACATAGACTTGTACTACATATTTATATCTGGGAAGTACAAACGACATTCAGAAAGCATATAAAACCATCATGTCTGGACCTGTGAGTTTTTCCTAAAGGAAATAATTGGTCCATTAACCCTTTGTCACCGGAATTAAATCCCCCCCCCCGACCACTTTAGTGGCCGTTCGGCTATTTAAAGGGCTCATATGTTGTTCGGCGGCTAAGGGTTAATAGATTACAGATAATGTGCAGAGGTTACACAGCAGTGTATGGAGTAATATAACAATATAATGCAATGAACTGGGAAAAAATGAGAATGAAGAAAGGGTCACATCTTGTTTTGAAAGTACCATCCTGTCATTTTACGTGAGGGACAGAAAGGAAAAACCCTCTCTTTACAGCCAGTTTCAAATGAGGTACCTCCCAAATAATAACTAATGGGCCTTTACTGCTTCAGCTTGTTATAGGCTGATTGGAACCAGGAATTTTTGCTCATCTGCTATGTCACCCTGTGATTTGTAGATACCTACCAACACTATCCCCCACAGTTAACACTAACCTGTTGCCTCTACATTTGTTATACTGTTCACTTTACTTTTTAAATTTACCATCACATATCACTGTCCTCAAGGTGATATTACCAGTTTTATCTAACAATCCTATCCCTTTCCACCATAAAACAAACCTTACTTTCTTCTTACATAATAAAAGTATATACTCTACCCACACCAGAACTGCCAACTTCAAGTTCTACCTTCCACCACTGTCAAAACTTTTTTAATTTTCAAATATAACTTCACCATATCTTCAAAGCAAATACTTTACATTCACCACCACCTGTCTCTTGATGTTAACCCCCCAGGGACCCATTCCCCCCCATAGTACTGTGACCGTCCTGCCCTATTCTTCCCAATCAAAATGCAAAGCATCTGTATAGCACTAGCCCTCATTCCACCCACTGTAATCCAGGCACCTTATTTCACCAGCTTTCCTCCAATCACTCTTGGCTATATAGAGATCTGGATGTCTTTTCTCCACCCATCTCAGATCTGAAGTCATTTTCTCACAAATTCCATCCCATTATGTCATAAGTATTTACTCATAATGTTTCCTTCACTCCATCCTTAATCCCTTCTGACTTACTTACAAGTCATTCTTAAGTAACATTATACAACAATGTACACAAATTCACAATCCTAAATTACTTTCTGCAACTTCTTATTAGGGCCCAGTCTTTCTCATCCTACCAATCAATGGCTCATTTGTCCTCGGCAATCACCAGAAGCTGTGTCAGGCAATTCCCTTGTACAAGGTGGATCACCTTCAATATTTATAAACAGTAAATTTTATAAACACCTTTCAACTATGCAACTTCAATCCCGTCTTTCACAGCACACACAAAGACATTTACTGAATGGTCAATTCAGGTCATTGAAAAATAAAATTACAGGCATATGGCTTATGCCATAAAAATTTTATCTTAATTTAAGCTCACTGCATAAAATATTTTTCCAAAACTGAATAAAAGTAGTCATAAATTCACTTTCACAGATAATTTAAATACACTTCAATCTTGTACTTTAATAAAAATAATCTTACACAAATATATACAGATATATATGTATGTATGTATGTATGTATGTATGTAGGTAGGTAGGTAGGTATTCTGCTGTTCCAATTTCTGACAGCTCACACAAATGTACCACAGGTTCCTGATTTCCAATGCATCAAGAGGGATGATGTCAGCAACATGTTTCATGTCTCCAAAGGGCTACTTTTATCCAAATGTGCAACAAGAATTTGTTTTACGGGCTGTTTTATAGAAGGCTTTAGACTGCATACTTAACCCTTCTGACTTTGCTACCAAATCATCCAGTTTCTCTCCTCGCTGTAGAACTGCTTGTATTGTGTCGTGCTGAAGTGGAAAATATATTTAAAATTACTGAATATAACTACATTAATAGTAACAAGTTAGGAAAGACATTAACATCACAACTGTGGCATGTTCAGTCTGTTACTATCTCTAGTTTTCAGTTCATAAGTGCTACCTTTTGACACTGACTTATAATTACTGCAGACAAGGGCAGCAAGACAAATGGACAGACACTTTTCACTTTATGCAAGAATGGCCAGTAAGTGAAATTATGCTATTTCTAAGTAAAGGAGTAGCTGCACCTACTTTTTCTTACTTTCATCTTGGGTCTCTAAAAACATCGCTCCTGTTGGTCCCTGTTCCCCCATTAGACAGAAAATCTCTAAAGCATTTTATCATACCCAGTCCAACGGTTCTCGAGTTATGAGAAGAAACAACACAAAAATCCCTTTTGTTCAATTATCTTAAAAAATATGAGATTTTATGACAGAGTCTCTAAGCGTCTCTGTCAAAAAATGTGTTTCATTTATCTCCACAACTTCTGTTTTAAAACATTCTGCACTTCATTAATATTTCCAAAGCTTGAAATGTCTGTAGCAAGGTCTGCAGTTAGTAAATGGAGTTTGTTGCAAGGTGAAGTCTTTAAACAAGCCCATGCCTTTTGTGCAGTTTTAACTTCTGTGCAATCAACCATGGTAACAGAATGACAGATACATCACCATACACCACTGACTGCTGCAGAATGGGGAACAATATTATAATTAAGCCCCTGATCCCTATACATGATGAAGACAAGTAGCAAATGACTTTCAATCAAGAAAATTCCTTACCAAAATTATCTTTGTTTCATCTAGATCTTCTTGTATCTTAGTCATAGCATCAGCCTCTCTGGGATTCTGGTATTTAGAAAGGTATGTGTACAGCTGAGGGAATGATATTGTAGCTTCAGAACCAACTGGCCATGATGCAGCTGGTACACTTAAAGCAAAATCATCAAGAACCTGTAATCATGTCAGAAATTAGGAAATGGTAATAGCAACTTTTATAACAAACTATTACATATGAAAGGAACTGCTACAGAGATTTACAATTCATATGATAATTAGCAGTACATTAATTCAGTACTTGGTATAGTAATTAATAATGCAGATGATAATTAATTTGTACATCTCACCTTAACTACTGCCTCAGACACAAAATAATACATTCAGATACAGCAAAAGAAGACTGGCAGCTGCACTTCTTATATGCAGAATATAAAGAATAAGCCAAAAGTCCCTTTGCACCTATGCATGAAGGGAGCTTCACTGTGCCAGGAGTGGAAGTCCCATACATAAAACACTTCAGGTGACACATGTGTACAGTTTGTCTATGAGTGGGCCTGTCTATATGCCCATTGGGTCAATTCCAACACTTAACTGCCATTGGGACTTCCACTCTAAACTACATGCTACTACCAACAGGAGCACATGGATATTTAGCACATCCTGTATTTCATCCATATTACTTCAGGTCTAAAGTAAACATTAATGAACACAAAACAACTGATAATGTAACAACTATTAAACTTTGCACATTCAAGGAACAAACAAGACTCTTCTTGTAAAACAGCAAACTTTCCTGCACACCTAGAAAGCCTGCCATAATTTATTTTGTGTATGATCCATTACTGGAATTCTGTCAAGGCAAAATGGTTAAGTTCAACACCAGGTAGCCAATTTCATTACTCTTCTTTACCACTTCCACTTCTGCTCCTCTACCAGTCCAACTTCATAATCAAGCACAATATAAGACACAGTCCTCCTGTCCCCATACATGTAATGATTGATCCCTTCTCTGCTCCAGAGATAATAAAAATTACCCGTTACATTGCAACTCTGAGATTCAAGTTCTGCTGTAGAATACTAAAGTCTACTGGGATGTCACACCATGTGGACAGGCACATAGTTACTGATATTACAAATGACTGTAGTTGTTTAATTTTCTTGGACTACTTGATGCTTCAGATGAAGACACCACATTCCATTGAAACAAAGATAACTACTTACCAGATGACATTGAATAACAACCCTGAAGACTTCAAACTACACTGAAACTCTTAGATAAGACACAAAGAGTGCTAATGTACAGTAGGAATTGCCCCACTAGCACTCCATCAGTTATGGTGAATGGTCATATCATGTGTGATCAGGTTGTGTTACTTTTGCATCTTATGGTCAACAAAACTTATGCCTCTATTTGTAACATAACGTCTAATGTCACACAATTACTGACAGACATCTCTAGTTGTTACAACAATGCTAAAACAGTTACTTCTCTTGAATTATGGCATATATTCATTTCACATTTCTCCAACAAATACAAATGCAGTAAATACGGGTACTCTGAGTTTGGAGTATTTAATTTAGTTTAATTCATATTGATCTGTGTCCCGCCATAGTTGTCAATGTACAAGCAATGAATGCACACCAACGGCTGAGATAAAGCTCAACTCATAATTAATATCACCCTGTACTTGTCATTAAGACATACTGGGAATACAGATATAGCTCCATTCATTCTTCACCTTGTCCTGGCCACTTTATCCCCTGTGGAAAATGCTTCAGCTACCCACCAAGTACGAGAATGGGTGAGTCCCAGAGCCAAACTGAACAGTGACTAAGAAATGTCATGAACAGTGAAGCGTACACAAAACAGTACTTCTGCCACAAAGTCACCAGCAGATGAAGTCATTTAGGCACATCCTGAAGATGTCATAGTTTTGTAACATTGCCCTTTATTGTCATTTCAATAAATATTTACACACATACTTTTGCAAAATCAAAGAAATACCTGTATGTGTGAAGAGTTCTTTAATGCAGTCTTCACGTGCGAACAATTAAATTAAATTATTTAATAGAAAGCTAAGGAAAATGGTAAATATATCAACATACATCAGTTCTAGAAATGGACAATGACAGAAAACCTTTTACCAATCACAGTCTACACTTGAACGTTCAAGTGAACAAAACGCTTTCTAATCTAATAGTCTCTCACACATATTCAATAATGGAACAGAAAATGGATCCTCTAATTATTCTAAATTGGAAATCAAATCAAAACCAAACAGTTCCACTAAACAAAAACAAAAAAGTTGTTAACAGAACATGTACTAGACCAAAGAAGTCTCCTTTGCTGAGATCTGATGATTTTTTATTGTAAACAAGGACCACAGTGTAGGAGATAACTCCATGACAAACAGTTCTATTAAGGTTATCCGAAATCTCAGTAGACAAAAAGATAATCAGAAATGCGAGAACCAAGATTCTAATCATTTAAAGTGGCAGCTTCAAGCAAGTAATGATCCTCTGTCAAATTCAAATAAGACAAATGGTGTTATGTTGTATCACCAGAACATTAGGGGTCTGTTAAATAAAACAATGGAATTAATAAGTTTCTTGTCCCTAACTTTCCCCTTTCCATAAGTGAGCAAAACTAACAAGATGCACACATTTTCTTAATAAATTTATTTCAATTAAATTATCCATGGCATGTTTCGAACAAATAATTGTTCATCATCAGGAGGTCCGCACAGGCAGCTTACAGTATTTTACCATGCTGAAATTATATTAAAACTATATAAATTGTCTAGACATAGATTAAGTTCATACAATGTCATTAAAAGTATAAATATTTTTGGATCATGATGTAGGGTTTTAAAATTCATTCATGCCTTTGGCACGTGCAGAATGCAACGATTCCTTGCCGTTCTCAGGAGCTTCATCAATTCCTCTCTGTTATGTACTTTCTCCTGCCACCCTTCTCCACCAACTATTCTTCCATCCTCCCTCACTTCATTTTGCCATCTATTTCTTGGTCTATCTCTCAATCTTGTTGTTCCAAATTCTTTGGGAATTCTATTTTCTTCCACTCTCTGTACATGCCCAAACCAATTCAATCCATCTAACCTTATTGTCTTTGTTATAGCAGGGTTTATAACAATTGCATAAATTTCTTTTTTGGTTAACACCCTCCAATTTTCTTTTTCTTTGTCATATACTGGGCCTAAAATTCTTCTATACACTGTTCTTTCAAAAATGTTCATTTGCTTTCTATCTCTGTTTGTAAGTATCCAGGTGTCTGATGCATATGTTAATGTTTTGTCTATTATTGTGTTCTTTAGTCTTAATTTTATTTATTTGATATGTTTTATTTTTAAAAAATTTCTGTAGCATAAAGTGTGTGTTAGTGTTTTTTAATTCTTTCTTGCAAGTCTATTTGGTAATTGTTATCTTCACTAATTATGACTCCTAAAAATTTGAAATTTTCAACTCTTTCAAATTTGTACACTTTTATTTTAAAATGTCCTATTTTATTTTGTTTTAAAATGTTTTTCCTTTCTACTATTATATATTTTGTCTTTTCTTGGTTTACCTGTAGTCCTAACTTTCAAGCAACGTTTTCCATTTCTACAAAAAGTTTTCTTATTTCTACTTCATTTTTCCCAATTAATATAATGACATCTGCATATGCTAATATATTCAATTGTTCTTTACTAATCTTTATACTACTAGAAAACATTTTAATACTCTGTATCACTTTTTGTAATGACAAATTAAATAATATTGGTGATAAAGGGTCACCCTGTTTCAATCCTGTTTTATTTTCGAAAAAAGATGACAATGTTTCTTCTATTCTAACCGCACTTCTTGTCTTTTGTACACATGTTTTACACCTATTTATTAATTTAGTAAGAATTTTAAATTCTTCCATACATTTCCATAGCATGTCTCTATGTATAGAGTCATAAGCATTTTGAAAAGCAATAAATAAATAAATATTGTACACTCTAATTATACTCCCAAATTTTCTTGTTTATTATTTTCAATGCTAAAATGTTCATCAATTACAAATCTTCCATCTCTGGATCCATTCTGAGAGTCCCCCATGACTTTTTCAATATATGGTTTAATTTTTTCCAACATTATATTTGACAAAATTTTGTAAGCTGCATTTCCTAATGCTATTCCCCTGTAATTCTCACATCTATCTTTGTCTCCTCTTTTGTGTATAGGAACTACTATTGTATCTTTCCATTCTTCAGGTACCCTTTCCTCCTCCCAAATTTGTCTTACTAGCCCATAAATTCATTCAATAGTTTATTTCCTCCATAAGGTGAAGCAGTCCATGAAATTGATTGCTTCACCCTTGAACACAACTGATGGGTGTTCCCAAAACATCAGCACATAACTCCCACTCTATGCTGTGTAAAATCCCAAAGGAGCACAGACCTCATTCACACCACAGTGGAAGTTTGAAAATGCATGTATGAGTTTTGCTTATTGGGGTTGTCAATGAACCCTTGGAATGTTCATCAAGCCATTTTAAGCAACATGTTACTGCAGAGAGTTTTCTAGACATGACTTTCATAAAATACATTTATTGATTCACACCATTAGGCAAGAAGCACTTAAAAAAAACACTGACAGCTGAAAACACTGTATGAGACAACAACCTACAAAGACAACTGCTGCTTGCAATACAACATACGCATTATTTGTTTGTTTATTTTCACATTCCACAGATCCAAATTAGGTTATGAAAACCTTAAGGATATAGAAATTGTCAAAGGACCACATTCATACCGTTCCTGCTTCATAATTTGGGTATTAGGTATTTTTATTGCTGGTAGAGGTGATGAAGATTTATAATTTATTATAATGGCATTATCTTTTCCTTCAAACATATTAAATTACTACATTAAACTTAGCTATTACCTTGGTAAGCAATGTGTGTGAGACACGATGGGGATAATCATGGTCTGATATCAAAACTCCAGCTAAGTTATCTCCTCGAACATACACGTGACACATGTATTCTGAAAAAAAAAGGGCAGCGTTTAATATAACGTAAGGTATGTGTAATGCATGTCCGCATCTCCCATTTGGCAAACCCTATTTACCTCCTTCTTTCACCGACTGTCTTGCAGCAGTCTGCGTTCTTTCTACAATTGTTTTACTAACAAACGCCATGAATTCTTGAACACTACCTCTTTGAAAAAAACTAAATGTCGTTAGTTCGTACGCGGATTTCAGCCAAATTGCATTATTTGGCCCCTTAAACAGCACGCTCAAAGCGTAAATTTTCACCATTCTTTAAGTTCCGAAACCAAAAGACAAATCTCGTATCTAGTCGCACACACTCTACAAACTTGCGAACAAATATCAAACAACCCTTCAGCAAAACTATACAAGTATCTAAAACACAGATAATAACGGCATTTATAGCGACCGCCCTTGCTTAAACTTAAGTTAGAAATGCATACGTCTTATAGCACTGAGGAATCAGTTTGACACACCACGTCTGTCAAATCCGACGCCATCTTGGATCATGGTCGCCAATCATAAGACATGAAAAACATACGAAGTGGTATTTAATGCCAATTTTATCGCGATGCCAAGGATAAAAATTTTGCAATACATTATTTTCACGTTGCACATTAGTACAGGCCTTAATGCAGTAAATATTTATTGTCAGCATTATTACCGTTGACATATTGGGGTGCTGAATAATGACTACACGTTCAATACTACTCCAGAACCTTACCTTAAGACTGCTTACATAATTTATTTCACTTTCCACAGCCCATGATGGATAACAATACCTTTGGATACAGAACAATTTATAATACAACTTACAAGAGTTCCTGGTACATAAAAATAAACTAGGTATTATACAAACAATAGTGTAAGATATTACATATAAGTGAAAAAAATTGTAATTAAAAGCTAATAAGTGATGCATATACAATGGGGTAAGGAAATAAGTATTTGTAAGACTGAGAAGATAACAACAAATAGATGCATGTAAAGTGTTAAAATGTATAACAATATGAATAAAGTTTATATAAAACCCGGAGATTGAGCCTTTATTATAATAATGTACTAATCTATTGAATAAAAGACTTTTCAAATAAATTTAAATTGTTTCATTTTTTGAGTTAACTTCTCTATATGCTCAGGAAGACAATGAACACTTCAATACTAAAATAATGTCCTTTTTCACAAGATGTCAAAACAGATGATGGCTGATAAAAATTATATTTGTTTCTATTGTTAATGCTATGTATCTCAGAGTTTGCTGCAAACTGGTTTTATTATTTGTTACAAAAATACAAGTGAGAGTATATACTGTGATTGTAATGGTAAAACATTTAATTTCTTGAAATATTTTCTACAAGAGTCTCTAGTTCTGGCACCAATTATAATTCTGATAATCCTCTTTTTTACCTTAAAAATAGTATTACAACATGGGGAATTTACCCTCAAATTATTCCATAATTCATAATGTAGTGAAAATATGTGTAGTATATTACATTTATTTTCCAGAGGCTGCAATGAGTGTGTGTTATCAATTATTATTCCAAGAAACTTTATAAGAGAACTGTTCTTTAGATGAAAACTGCATGAAGTAAGTTTTATCAATATTTAAAGATTATAAGTTTGCAATAAACCAATCATATATATATCTTTAATACCTTTTTAATTTCATTTATAAAAGCTAGAGGATTGGGGTTAGCAATAATTATACCAGTGTCATCTGCAAAAGGAATTGTTTTGAATGTATATGTGATTTTTTTGTAGGTTATGAATGTAAAGTAAGAAAAGGAAAGGTCCATGTATCAATGATCCTTGAGGGACAGAATATTTTAGTTTTCCCTACTCACAGTAAGTATTATGACTGGCATATTGATCATTAAAAATCACTCTTTTGTGTCCAACTTCTACATACAGTTTAATTACCAAAGAGGTTTTCCCTGTTACTCCATAAAACTTTAATTTAGACAATAATACATCATGATGGACACAGTCTAAGGCTTTTTCTCAACTGCAAAAAATATCACCAACCACGGGTGTGTTGTTTCAAGCATATAATATTTCATTAAGTAATTGAAGGGAAGCCTTTTCAGTTGATGGTTTACTTCAAAATCCAAACTGTTCATTAACTCATATTATTGACATTTATATGATGCAGAAGCCTTTCATACACAATATTTTCAAGGACCTTTGGAATTGAAGTAAGTGCTGATATAGGTCTACAGTTGAGCATGTTATTCCAATAACCCTTTTTTAAATAATGGTTTTATAACGGGATTTTTAAATGAAAAGGGAGGATTCCCGATTATAAAGATTTATTAAAGATGTGATTTAGGGGAGAACTAATAAAAGGAGTTCTTAATTTTAGAATTTCCATAGAGATTTCATTGTACACATATGAATTTTTTAATATTAAAGAATTCATAATCCTTTCAATTTCTTTGGTTTATGACTAGCTAATTTTTAAGGAAAAGGGTTTTTAAATGACTGAAAAATGTAGCGCATTAGATTACTATCACTCTGTATTATATTATACTTGATATTTTGGGTGATTTTCTTAGCTATTGTGAGAAAATTGTTAATTAACGAATAAGGATTAACTCAGAGATTGTCACATATATCTCCATCGTGACTCTTTTGATCATTTCTGCCTGTTGAGATTTTTATCCATGAATTATTATTAACTCTCTAGTTTAATTTGATTTTGGAAAAACTAGAACATAAAGTCCTCAAGTAGGTATAAAGAAAGGAATTAAACATCATATTAATCTCTTTGTTATGGTTGTTACATCAGCCCAAGATTTGTAGCTTAATTTAATCTGAAATTAAGTCATAGAGTGTTTATTTATATGTCTAGTAGTGTAAGACAATTTTGCATTTGGAAATCAACATATTTTATCATAAAAAGTTGAGCGTTATGGTCTGATAGGCCATTAATTAATGAAAAAATGGTATAATTATTAATTTTCAAGGTATCAATAAAGATACAGTTGATTCCAGCAACCAGGTTTAGTTTGAATTCTTGTAGGAAAGTCCACTATACTAGATAAATTACAACAGTGTAACATAGCGTCAAACCATGATTTCTATTCACTGTTTACATATTACCACATATTATAATCATTAAATTAGCTTTAAAGGGTCTGCATAATTATATCTAATCCAATAATAAACAAATCCAAATTACCAGAAGGGGCTCTGTAAATTGATATGATACAGATCTATGAACAAAGACGTACACTTCACCCCTTTCTACAGACTGTCTACAATAACCTGCCCCAAGTTTATAATTGTAGAGATTTATTTGATTCAGTTCAAATTGGTTAAAGTGGTATTAAGAAAAGCATAAAATATGAGGAAAATTAGGATTCAAAAAGCTTATTACCTCACCAATTTTTCTTCTTAAACCAAAAATATTTTGGTGACATATCATTAGGAAATTACTGTTAAACAACTGTTGTCGAGAATTATTTACTTGGCACTCAAAATTTATGGTTAAGAATTCTTGACTTACATTAGGAATACTGATTTTGCAATTCTTGCTGTTAGAAATTGTCACCGAGGAAAATCTAGTCAGTATTTGATGGTCGTTTATCATTAAAAAAATCCTCTTTTTTAGTTACAGTGGTTTATGTTGACTTTTGAATGTTTGAGTAACACCCACAGTTGTATTGCTGTAATCTTCAATGGGTTTCTTGCAGGCCTACTAATTGAGAAAGGTGCTTGACTTTGCCATTTACTTGACCCAGGAATCCATTGTTTCCATCATGAGCTGATCTATCTTCATTAGTTCCCATCAGTGAGGCATCACATGGGATTTGACTAGCAATGCTGTGATCTTCAACAGTTTCTTGCATGTCCAAAGGCTGAGACAGGTGATTAATTTTTCCATTCACTTGACCCAGTAATTAGTTTGGAATCTGTCACTGGAAGTACTTTTTTAACGAATTCATGTTAATGAGGCATCATACGATATTTCTCATCACGCGTCTCATCTTGAACATCACCTTCATATTGTGACTGGTTTTCCAATGTAAGTAGATAGGTTCTTATGTCCTTTGTTTTGAGAATTGCAAGAACAGTAGTTGTTTTGTTTTGCTAATCATATCCTAAATTGTTCATATGGAGACCATTTTTAGTTAAAAAAAAAAAAAACTCCCCATTGAGGTCTATTGTTACTACCGTGACATGCTGAAAAATTTTCATGTTTCAGTAATTCTCTATAATATTTCTTACCTCTTTGTTAACACATGGCCAATTTGCCAAATTGCGCTGATGTGGTGCACACAGTAAAATAATATCTGTATGGCTGATCTTTTTCACAAAATTGACTAAACACCTTCGCCCATTTTGAGCATTACTTCTGCCAACATCATCGGAGTACTAACACTGTGAAAGTCAGTAGTCACCATCTTAGAAGTGATGTCTTTCAATCATGCGACTTTTGGATAGGGTTATCAGTTTTAGAATCTTACTGTGTGATGATGAAATGTCAGTGCACACTGTATAATACTTTCATATTGTCTACATTTATTCACATCAGAAGAACTTAAAAATCATGCTACTTTAACCACATTTAATCTCAATACCATATGTTACATATTCCTGTCAATAATGTATACCTCAGCCATGCAAGTACAATTCAGATGGCAAAATTTTTATGTGCACATTCATTAGTATCTCACACATCAATCACAGTGATCTCAATGAAGGAAATATTAATATCAATCACTCCACAGGAGATATTTCTCAGTATGAAGTTTTATTAAAGTAGTATTTTTATCAACATTTTAACTCCACTTAATTATAATGTAAACTTCCAAACTTCATTAATAGCGAACTCCACATTGTATCTTTCAGGTAATTCCCTTAACATAGGGAAGTAATTCACTTGGTTAGGCATGGCAACTTGGTCACAAGCTATCACCTTATTTGGCTGTAAGACTGGAAAGGGTTAAATATTTAGCATGTTTCACTTGAGAAGCAACAGGAACATGTACGTAGGTCTTCACGTGATGTCATTAAAATTATTTGATCCAAACTAAAACTGAAACAGTTCAACGAATTTTAGTTTCACTCCCCAGTACAAACATTTCATAAAAATTCATTCAGTGGTTCTCAAGTTATGTCATGCATACAATCATACTGCACAACTTTAATAGGTACTTTGCAAAGTCACACTCTCTCCTATATATCATTAAATGGTAATGCATTTACAATTCTGTACTTCCTGAACTATGCATTAAAATTTATGCCCAAAATGATAAGGCTAGATCACCTTTAATTAATACTTCCATCACCTTACAATCCTGCATTCCTAGCTCTTGTATAGCAGAATCAATCAGCAGTTCACAGTAGTATAATAATGCACTATGTTGCATTTGAAATATATAACACTATTATCTTATATCCAACACTTATCTCCACCCACCTGCCCATATCACATATAGGTAGAACACCACTTGCTTTAAGTTTTGTTTTTTGGTGTAATTTTACCCCTGTACAGGGCAAATACAAATGTTGGAAACTAATTCTAACATGAAGAATGAAAGGGTAAATAAAGAATAATTCAACACCAATCTTATTCCCAGAATGCAGAAAGTTCTCACCCATCTTATTTTATTTCTACTCACATCACATTTCACTTTTGGGTTCTAGGGTTCTAGTTTTTGTGTGTGTGTGTGTGTGTGTGTGTGTATGGTACACAACAATAACATAGCTGACTTCCACAAACAGAATTCTGCAGATGATACAAAGATGGGATCAATCCAGCAGGCAAATTTGTGCACTGAAGAAAGTACAGTTAAGTAATGTTTTCAAATTCATATGAACTTAAAGAAATTCCCCAACTAAAGTAAACTAGATGCACCACGTAATAATATAAACCATACCCCTTAATGTTCCTGTTCAGAGTAACTGCCATATTTATGGAGAAAGTTCATGTAAATTACTTAGATATAACCAAAAATACCTATATCCAAATTTGGCTACTGATGTGAGAAAAATGTAATAATCTTGCGCTTCCATGTATTGTACCTGTTTTGTGTGAGGCATTATCCATACACTGTGCAGGTCCATCCTTGAGCCATTACCGAAGGCAAGCCACGTTGCACCAACTGTGCTATATAGCATATTTGGAACTGTAAGGATGATTTTTAAAACTAGTGTTACTGTTTCATACTATCAATGTCCTGGTGTCACTCAAATGCTAAGTACAAGTGTTAACACTACAGGAACTACAAATTCCTCCTAGTTTTAATACGTACTTGATCATCAACAAATGCATAACAGCTCTCATTCTTTACAACTTCTCTCACTATTATTTCTGTGACCCTTTAACTTTGGGTGTAGGTGTTTTTGGTTACATCAAAGTAATTTACAGGATTGTTCTTCTGAAGTATGGCATATCCCCTGAAAGTTCTGTATAAAACTTACTTAACAGTTTAACAATTACTATTTTCAAATCAATGCAACAATATATACATAACTCAAAAACACTGTGTGCTAACTAACTTAGTACCTACTGAGAATGTATATTATAACTGGCCTTATGAGGAATGACAGTTGTTTGACTACACAGACAGAAACCAATAAACAAAACCTTAAAATATACTGATGGTATTACAGAACTCATTAGCAGTGTCTAGGTATAAGAGGTTTTGGAATATTAACATTTTGAAGAACCTTACTGAGAGAATTGCAGAATATTTATGACAAGCAGGAAAAAAACACATATGTTGTCATCCTCACAGAACTGTTTTCATATCCACCTAACACTGAGTACTCCCTGGTGATATGTTGAAGAATTCCAGTATTTAATACACCATATTCACTTTTATATGGTATTTCTATGCTTTCCAAATTTGTAATATTTAATACCTTCACCATGAAAGATGCTCTTTCCCAGCTTTTTCAGTATTCTGATACTTCTCAGATTAATAACATGACAGCATTTATAAGAAATCAAAATAATCAATTTCAACTTCTTCCTGACTGGATTTTATGGCTGGAACAGAACTAGCTGATTTAACTGAAACGGAAGTTGACTGTGGCTGAGAACACTTCACCGGTAAAACATCCATTGTTCTGCAACACAAAAGACATATCAGGAAAAAGAACATGTTATTCAAATGATGGCAAAAAAAAACAATTTTCTCATTCACATAATCATAATTCATATGTGCAGAAAACATGACAACATTTTCAGGAAAAATCTTTCAACCATTATAATACTTTGACTGGGAGCATCCCTTTCAATATATGAATGAACCGACAAACTTTCATGACATTTGCTATAAATGTTATGCCATGTGAAGCCACTCCAAACTCATAATTTTCAGTTTCCTACAACTCTTAACAACAAAAGTGACAGACCATTTTTAAGGCAGCAGTGAATCTAGTGCCAATTAATACAGGGCCCTGAAATGACATATGGTAATAGGATTTCAAACAACATGTAAACTCTATTAGAGTAATTTTTGGTTGAATGTAAAATAACATGGCAACTCATGAAAACATTTTCCATTTTTGACTATTAGTAAACCAGTGGAGGTAGGAATACAAAATCTGGAATGGGCATAAATCATGAACATAACTACGGACTACTTATAAAATGTGCTATATGAATTCAATTTTTAGTCTTCTGGGTTTTGATAGTGTGTAGAGTTGTAGCTTGATAACATTTTGGAGGAACATGCCACCTCCATATTCACTCATGCTTCACTGTAATAACTTCAAACCAACTTAAACCCAATTCCTTCAAGCTGATGACTGAGGTAGCATGCTCTTCTAAAACATCAATATTACTGTACAATATTGCACAGTGTCAACATCCAAAAGACCACAATCTGAAAAATTTCAGCTGTAAACACTAAAAAAATTGTTAAGAAGTTAACAATCACAAACATGGTAATCACAGAAATTTTTGAAATTATGTCTGATAACTTCAAACTATGCATAAAGGAAAAAAGCCGGGCCTAGATGTATGGTGACAACACTTATGACAAACACTGTATCTATAACTACAAACAATAAAAATCATGAATAAACTAAATCAGTCTATGACCATCAGCACTGAGAAAAACTATGCGAACAAATGAGCTGAATTGTTGGGCATGTTGGGCTATAGATGTACATCATCCAAACATAACATTAAAAACAACATTTGCAGAACTGGAACTAATGAACAGGAAAGCAAACTCTGACTTCTGCACTGAATGCTCTGTGTAGAAATATGATGAACTGGGAACTCAAGGTATGGAATGAAAAAATGGCACTGATCTGTAAGAACATGACCTCCCTACCAAGTATCATGGAACTCCAGCAACTTGTTCAAAATTAATTTTGGAGAGAAAAAAAAAAAAACACCATGCATTGTCATAAAAGCTCTGAGATGTATGTATGTATGCATATACAGGGTGTCCCAGGAGGAAAGGACCTAACTTCGGGAGAGTGTTCCTTAGGTCAAACTATAACGATGTAACCCAAAACACCTATATCCAAAGTTCAATGGTTACGGAGATATTGGCCAGAGAAGTT
>Ga0123354_10002482_pt1 | contig 24427 bp, 12 predicted proteins | sample TergutLab28metaG_2_FD_97872 | JGI IMG/M metagenome (GOLD analysis project Ga0123354, IMG submission 97872) | Labiotermes labralis P4 segment gut microbial communities from Petit-Saut dam, French Guiana - Lab288 P4 | ecosystem: Host-associated > Arthropoda: Insects > Digestive system > Gut ... | reverse complement strand
GCCTTATGAATTATTATTCTTTATGTTTGTGTGTGTGTGCGCGCGCGCGCGCGCGCGTGTTTGTGTGTGCGTGCGTGTGTCGCGTGTTTGTGTGTGTGTGCGTGTGCGCGTGTTTGTGCGTGCATGTGCGCGTGCGTGTGTGTTTGTGTGTGTGTGTGCGCGCGCGTGTGTGTGTGTGCGTGGGCTTGCGTGTGCGCGCGTGGTTGTGTGCGGTGTGTGTTTGTGTGTGTGTGCGTGCGCGCGCGTGTGCGTGTGTTTTTTTTTGTGCCTACTGTGGAAACGATGGTTTAAGTATTTGGAAATTTTACAAAAAGGAATTAATTTCTGCGTACAAGGAAATGTGAAAAGCCTTCAGCATATGACGCACCTTAATTCTCAAATTGGTTTTTCATTATTTTGTTTGTTTCGACATGTGGCATCATGTATTATTCAGTGACTCGGTATCCAAGGTTAATATCAGTGTAAACACAACTATAAATATAATGGAATTCATGTTTAAACTGATACTAACTTTGTATATTGAGTTATTTTGTTAGATATAGATGAAACTGGAGGACTGTGAAACTTCCGTGCTTATTATAAGACATTCTGTTTAGTAGTTGCTGGGAGACACTGGATTTGAATACTTACATATGTGGAACTACACACTGTGGTTTTGATCAAGAACTACAGATCTTTGTTTACTTGGTATATGATTTATTGAATGGTGCTTTCACTTGTTATAATTATATAGGTTTCAGTGATAAGATAATTAGTGCCTAATGAATTGAAAATGAATGTGAAGAAAGTGATCATGACCTAGCTGAAGGTACTATTTCAGCTCTTGCCTTGGACAACATAGGAAAAACATAAAATTTATTTTAGCATAACCAATCTCTTGTTGCACATTTGAACTAGAACATCCTAAATATAACACAGGAAAACTATCTCCATGGTCACCACAATGAATGGTGAAAGAAGTTTAACAGTAAGACACTTTATAAATCAAGAAATATTAAGTAGGGACTCTACTGTATTATTCATATTGTTATTGGTCCCTATTTCTTTCCAGTTTTCTACCCTTATTGGTATGTGGATTATTCCATTACTATTGTGCCTGAAGAATCAGTGGTGGCGTTTCTTATTTTTATGGCTACTGTTTTCCTGCATAACTAGTCTAGTAGTGAGGAAAGCTATTCAGAAACCAATTGAAGGTACAACCCCCAGGTTTGTTAATATTTTTTATAATAATGACAGCCTTTTGTTCTACAAATGAACTTTAAATATTTAAAAAGTAGGAAATGATGCATCTTTATAGAACAAAGTGATTAACCTTTGTCTCCTCTCAGATTGGTCTACAAGTGGTTTTACTTTATCTACAAAGCAAGTTATGCTCTGGGCTTGATAGGATATATCATCATGATGGCTACATTTTTTGGACTGAATGTAGTATTTGATTCCAAACCACATATTTGGATGGATGTTGGATTGCTCTTCCTATTTTATGGCCTATATTATGGAGTTTTGGGCCGAGATATAGCAGAAATATGTGCTGACAAAATGGCGTCACATATTGGGGTAAGTGTATCGCATTCATTAAATTTTGTTATGACTGTGTGTGAGTGAAATGAAAATTATTCACACAGACTAGCAATTTAGTCTGCATACTCCAAGGAATGTATGACACATGTCCCATATGAACACATCGTGCTGTTATTTTGAAAGCATACAATTCTTCACTCCAATGTTAGAAGGAAATATTTTGTTTCACTTTCTCGCTCCATAATTTTCAAGTATTAATTTTTGTATTACTGTGTATTTGTCAAATTTGTTTCAGGAGTATGACATTGATAGGCTTAGGACACTATCTTGCACGTCTGAATGTAAAAGAATGTCAGTATTACAGCCAGGACTGTGTCTGTCAAAATTTGCAGTTGCAATGAGGAAGCAGTGATAAATGGGACAACATTTAGAACCATGTAAATATTCATTCAATCAGCCTGTGGCTGTGAAACTTCTGTGCTGTATGACAGATTTGCAGAAATTTTCCAGAAATCTAGGAGGCACCTCATAATTGGAGGAACCAGAAGAGTGAAATTAAGCTAAGTTTCATACTTGAGGACCCATAAATATCAACACTTTACTGTACAAAATTTAGTAGCCACATCAGCCTGACACCTAGGTTGTGTGCACTTGTACCCCATGAATAACTGCATGCTTATTGCTTTCCTTTCTTTGGTGTTAAAAGAAGTGGAGTGGAGAATTATGGAAACAAACAAGATATTGTTGCACGTTTGTTGATACATGTTATTTATAAGAAAAGGAGTAAAATGGAAATTTGTGCCTTGTTTGGGCATTGAAAGAAATCATTTGTTACAAATCTTTTGCTGTATATCTTGAATGTGCTATACTTTTCGTAATTACTTGTGACAATAATTCATAAAAAGGTCAGATTATTTCTACTCTTTGAGGGGCTGTTTGATTGATTGATTAATTAATTGAGTAATTAACATTAGGTTCGAGCCCTTACGGTCCTGATACACCTAGGCCTTATAGACGGGCCCTTTGTGCCCCATAATCAAATATCAACTCAGAAGAGCCCTGTTCCTTTACTAAAGTTCCAAATGGCCCCCAGACTTAAAACCTTAATGACCTCTGGGTCCTACAAAGGAACCTAGATATACATTTCTCTCAAAAGTCCCAGCAAACGAAACCCCTCCAGATTTCCCAAAAGGGCCCCTATGGAGAGGGGGGCCCATTTACAGGGCATTTGCATCTCTCTCAAAACCTCATCTTTCAGGTTCTCCAGTAAAGGAGCCCTCCCTCAAGGTCCCCTTGATGGAATCCCTCACAGAGAGATGCCCCACCACTAGAGCCCTCCTTAATTCATCTATCAAAATCCCCGGTATATGAGCCCCCCTCCCCACATACCAGGTTCCCCTCGGATGGAAAGGGGCCCCCATGGAGAGAGATGCCCATATGCGGAGACTTTCTTAACATATATTTCAGGGTCCCCAGTGAAGAAACACCCCCCTGAGGCCCCCTCCACAGAGCCTCTTCAAAGAGAGATGCTCCATCCCCAGAGCCCCCTTCATCCAGCTCTCAAAGTCCCCAGTAGAGGAGCCCTCCAGGTTCCCCAAATGGGCCCCCTATGGAAAGAGATGCCCGTCTCTAGAGCCTTTTCTACATATCCTTGAGGGTCCCCAGCAAGGGAGCCCTCCATCCAGGTTCCCTTCACAGAGCTCCCATAGAGAGAGAGACACTCCACCTCCAGAAGAGCCCCTTTCAACCATATCTCAAAGTCCCCAGTAGATGATCCCATTTCAGTTTGCCCAACTGAGCCCCCCTGAAGAGAGATGGCCATCCCCAGAGCCTTCCTTTCATAACTTTAAGGGCCTTTAGCAAAGGAGCCCCCCCCCCTCCATGTTCCCCCAACAGGGTCCCTATTGAGAGAGAAGCTTCATCTCCATAGGCAGTCGTTTTTTCCTTCATTTATATCTGTCAGAGTCCCCAATAAGGAGCCTACCCATGAAAATGGGAAAAACATTTGGTCATCATCCACTGAGCCCCACATGGACAGAAGGCCTACATACAATGGGGTGCAGCCTGGTTCCCCAAGGGGATCGTTTATGACACTGCAATCTCTACCCCAGTGCCATGCAGCCTTCAGCACAATACCTTCCACCTTGGCTTGGGTAGACCAGAGCCCCGTTAGCCAGCGTGTGTCATGGCAACCCCCATCAGGGTATACCCTCCACAACTGTTACTGCCTCCCACATAACCCAGGGTAGAGCAGAGTACGAATCTATGATACCCCGAGGTAAGGATGAGGGGTTGGATTTATGGGAGGCTGGGTCAGCTCCTAGTGATCCATAAACAATCTTGAACCCGTCATGCCATTCTCACATCCTGGACTCGGACACCACTTGTTTGCTCTACACTATCCAAAATGTCTGGAGCATTTCGATTAAACACTTCCTAGTCACTGGCAAAATTGATGTTAACCTGCTGCTTGCAGTAATCCACTTCCCTGCCTTAGAGCCTTACACAAACTGTGCCCTCATCTGGACCCTGTTGTGCACATTATTTGAAAAGCAGCTGGACAATTCTCTTAATCTAGGACAGTTATGATAAGACATGCAGGAAAAATGCTTGTGTCCTTGTTGCTGTATTTGCTTACAGGAGGGGGACAAAATAATGAAAACACTAGACGATATTCTAATAAAACTCTTTATGTTGGATGCACTGAAAGAACATCAGTTGTATTTTCCATTATTCTTTCGTTTTATTTATGCTGTTTAGTGCCATTGTAAGTGCATTACAGATTGTGTTTAATAACAGTTGGTGTGAAAGTACTGCAAAATAGGAGACTTGTCAGATTTTCAAGGAGGACAGATTGTTGGTGCGCATTTAGCTGGAGGATCTGTAACCAAATTGACCACTTTATTAGATGTAACCAGAGCAGCAGTTTCCAGGGTTATGACAGAATACAAAAATCATGGAAAGACGTCGTCAACTAAGAGGAATAGTGGCTGAAAATCAAAACTAAGTGAAAGGTATTTACCACACATTAAAGAGGATTGTGCCTAAAAATAATATAACTACTGCAGCAAAGTTGACAGTAGAACTCAGAAATCATCGTGAAGACCCATTTCCACAAAAACAGTCTGATGGGAGCTTCACAAATCCAACTTCAATATTAGAGCTGGAATTGCTAAACCCCTGATTGCTGAAAACAACACTACAAAGTGAAAAAGATGGTGTGATGATCGTAAAATCTGGATATCTGATGATTGGAAATACATAATATGGTCAGATGAGTCATCCTTCACATTGTTCCCAACATCAGGGCGCATTTATGTTTGGAAAACACCCAAGGCAGCCCATAATCCTGAATGCCTGGTTCCATCTGTGAAACATGGAGGTGAATCTGTGATGATTTTGGCAGCAATATCTTGGTATTCTGCTGGTCCTAAAATTGTTTCAAATGGTAGAATTACTGCCAGCAGAATTGCCAGACTTAATTATCATCAGCCACTGTGGTTAGTGTTAGAGACTGGCGTGAGAAGCTGTTTCCCTCCTCCATCATCTCTCCAGCAACTAGATGTTCTTCATGAAGAGTGGTATAGTATTCCACTAGAGACTATCCTGAACTTCCATGTATCTTTTCCAAGAAGGATACAAACTGTATTACAGGCAAATGGAGGCCCAACTCAATAATAATAAAGAAATGTTTGTTTTTCACAACTGTTTCCAATATTTTGTCCATCCTGTATATATATTATTGCTTTTTGAAGTTACCTCATATATTTAATATTATTGTGTTTAGTGTTACATATTACATTTCCATACATGTAGTTCCCTAGAAACAATTGTATTTTAATTATGAATTGTGTTATTTGTGCAGTACTACACAGATCAAGGCATGCCCACACGGCACCTTGACTCCGGAGTGTGTGCTGTGTGTGGTAACAAACTGCTGGTGCAAGAGAATGAAGAAGGAGTCTTGGAGAATACGTATAAGCTGTCTTGTAACCATGTGTATCCTTAATGTAGGTGGTTTATTAGTGTATACTTCGGGAGATTCCTTTTACAGTGGGTATTTTTCAGATGGTGGGGTTCTGGGTTGTAATGTCATGTAGGTTTTTACATGGATCCTGATATGTCAGAGGAGCATGGTGCCTCTGTCTTCAGGATTGAAGGGGTTGATTCCAGGTAGATGAAGCAATTTGGGGAAGGATATGTAGTGAGCTGCAAATAATGTGTCAGTCAGATTGGTGGGAGTGGAAAAGGGTGATAGATGGATCTTGGTTTGGGCCAGTGAGAATTGTAAAATACCCTGTATTACATTCTCGAGTCACTTAATTCTACATGATGTATTAGAATGTAGTGCAGTGTAATTACCATGCATAGTTTTCTTAATGCTGTTATCAGATTTCATGAATTTTGTATTCGAGGTTGGTGCATTGTAGGTAAGAAGCAGACGTGCCCATATTGCAAAGAGAAGGTGGATTTGAAGAAGATGTTTTGTAATCCGTATCCTTTTTCAAAGATAAGTTTTTCTTTGTTAAGCATTGAAGGTCAGGAGCATACTTGAAAAACCTGGAGAACAGAAAAATAATTTTACAACACAGACGTGATGAAATCTCTCCAGCATAACTTAAAACTGCAACATTGTTTCATTTATCAGTATTTAGCGTTGAGCTTCATTGGAAGAACGTAGAATTGATCTTAATGACATTGATATGTGAGTTTGCAGCAATGCCATTTTTATTCTAGATTTTAAATTTTGATTAATATAAAACTACGTCTAGAAGTTTCTATATTTAATTCCACTTCTCTGAATTATGTGAAGTGGTTGTGATTGATGGGTTACCTATCACGATTGAGAGTCATGAAGTGTTCTGGTATCAGCATATTTTGGTTGCTGTCTTTCTGCTTGCAGAATTGCTTTCATGCAATTTTTTGTAGAACATGTAGTTGTGCTGCATAAAGATGATTTGCAACACAGTCATTGAAGTTTACAAATACATTTGTCATGAATTTCTTTCTGATAAGTAAATAAGTAGTTTACAAGAAACTCATTCAGTACTGTATCTCACCATGGTTGAATACAAATCAGAAGATGCTAGTTTGTGGCGTGCTACAAGAACACATATGTAATGATTACACTGGACAACAAAGATTTTGTTCTATGAGGAAAATCTGTTTCTGATGTATTTTTGGACACTGAATTCAAATATGTTTCCAGAATTTCTTTATCACCCACAGCTTTCGCTCCAGGTTAAAGGGCTGGAAGCTTCTGCGCCAGGACACTAAGGTGTGTTTTTACCGTGGGCGCCATGAAGAATTCAAGGACTTCTACCAGGAAGATGGTGTAGTATTTTACAATGATGTTTGTTCCATTATGGAGGTTCTTGGCCATGAATATAACCCAGATCAGTGGTGCTTGTTCATTGATTCGTCAAAAGTGAGCTTGAAGGTGGATCTACTCCACAATGGAGATTCCACTCATTTCCTTTGGCTGATGCAGCCAACATGAAGGAAAGTTATGAAAGCATGAAGCTACTGTTGGGAAAGATTAAGTATGACGAATTTAAATGGAAGTTTTGTTGTGATCTCAGGTTGTGGCACTGTTACTTGGGATGCAACTCATTTACACAAAATACTGCCGTTTCCTGTGTGAGTGGGACAGCCGGGACAAGAAGAATCACCATGTAAATAAACTGTGGCCTAAACAAACATCACTGACGCCAGGGGAGAAAAATGTCGTCAATCCTCCTCTTTTTCTTCGGGAGAAAATTTATCTGCCCCCTTTGCACATAAAGCTGGGCTTTGTGAAAAACTTTGTGAAAGGTATGGATAAAACCGGCCATGGGTTCAAATATGTGAGGAGTAAGTTTCTAAATATGAATGATGCAAAAACAAGGAGGGCATATTTATAGGACCCCAGATCAGGGAACTGATGCAAGACTAACAGTTAATTGAAGACCTGAATGAGACTGAAAGAAATGCATGGTTGTCATTTAAGAAGATTTGCAAGGACTTCTTAGGAAATCACAAAGCAGCGAACTATCAGGATGTTGTGCAGGACCTGTTGACTTCGTATAAAGCTATGGGATGCAATATGATTCTGAAAATCCCCTTTCTGGAGTCACACATGGATTTTTTTCCAGAAAATCTCAGCAAAGTCATTGACGAACATGGTGAAAGATTTCACTAAGACATTATGACCATGGAAAAGCAGTACGAAGGCAAGTCAGCCTCGAGTATGTTGGCAGACTGTTACTGGACACTGAAGATGGATGTACCTGATGCCAAATACTGGCGAAAGTCATACGCCTCTACATTATAGAGGAAAGTTTCTGCCTGTTTCATGAGCACGTAAAGAACTATTTTGCACATTTAAATTCCTCTGTATCTTTGAAACCCTGCATGATAGAAAAATTCTGTATACATATCTGAATTCAGCATAAAAGTACAGTTCATCTGTTGAAGTTCGCGGGACAAAAAAAAAGTTAAATTTTGTTGACCAGTGTTATTGAACTTTTCCAGTTGTCAGCCCCTGCCAGTTTCTACACATGCATTATTTTTTGGTGTGTTTTCGTGAACAAATTCCTCATTTTCAGGATAATTGCAATTGGAAAAAATATTTTGATATTTCACTGTGTAATGTTACTGTTCTCAGAACTTATAAAACCATCTGACAGTAAGTTCATAACTTAGTTTTGGTGTTCTTTGCAACACTGTGTCAGTATAAATTCTTAGCCATCCATCTGATAACATGCATACATACTTCTCTTCGTAATGTCACTTGTTCTGCAAATTCATTTTGAATATATTGGCATTTGTTTAAATATTGCACACACCAAGCTACCCTTGCTGCATTGTATAATTGATATGCAGCCTTGGAGACAAATGAAGAATATTGAAGTGTATTGAGGTTGGTCTGGGAAGCTTCCCTTTTGCAAAAATAACATTTGGAAATTGAAGTTACCTTAACATATACCAGTTGGGAGCGGCCCCATGTGCTTTATGGTCAGCTGTTGGACTGGATTAGATGGCTTGTTGCGTGGCAGCCTTTAATTCTTTTCCTTGTGCAGGGTATAAATTGGGCACTGGGACTAGAATGAATAGTATGGCTGTGAATTTTCTAATATGTGTTTAAGTCGTCATCGATTACAGTTTCCTATGTGTGAATGATGATGTCTGTGAATATTCAGGGTTATTTACTGTTTCTTAGGGTCATGAAATTGTTAGCATGTAAGAGTACGAAAGATTTGCAATTGAATGATAGCGAATATTTTTAAAATTTTGTATCAACACTTTTGCAATGTAAAGTACTGCATTTGTGAGTTTACAAGTTAAGATACAGAGCATGTAAACTGTGAAGAGATGGTCAGTTTTTAAATGATGCCTGTTTTCTGACATATTTCGCTGCTCCTAGTAAAGTGTAGTTACAAGTTTAAAACAAATAAAGGGCTGTGTCTATTGCAATGGAAAGGAGGTCACTGGGGAACATAAATGTTTATTTATTTGATTCCATTGCTTTTGATTAATTTATGATTTGAATTGTTATTTTTATGTAAACCATGTGGACAGACCATCTTTTATTCTTTTTTGTGAGCGTGACTGTAGTTATTAAATATAAAAGCTGATCACTACCAGATGTGTAACTGCTTGATTATCTTTGCTTGCAGCAAGTATTAGATTGTGATAACATCAGCTGCTGCGCATTCCATGTTTTATAATGAAGCTTATCCACATTGGGCAGTTTTCTGTTGTGATTTTTTCAGTGCATAAGTGGCTGTAACAGGATTGATCATCTGTCCTTCTGTAAATGAATATTAAGCTGTATTTCAGCGAGGGGGTTTTGATCTCTAGTCACTATTTGTATGGCAGTGATGGATTCATTACTTATATTAGGGGAATGTGTATTTTTCTAGTAGGAACAGAAGACCGGAAGCCTGTTTTACACAGCTACATAGAAGATGCAAGTTTAACTTCTGTGCAACAAATAAGTACAGTTTCAAGAAGAGTAAGGATAAGAGAATGGACATTGGAGTCATGGATGGTGATTTTATATACAGCATTAGTGAATACTACAGTACAATTAAATTAATGACAGAATTGTCACTGTGTAAGAAATTTCTAACAGAGTGGCATTTCAAGGTATATACCATGTGACACCTTTGCTATCATTTAAAATATTGTTCTTTATACATATGATTACAAACCCTATATAACACTGTATATGTATAGAGCATATGGATCTTTTCTAAACATTATTTTTAAATATCTTCCCAGTTTCCTTAAAGTACAGTTGTAATATATTAAAATTACATATTGAATGTTGTTATTTTTGTATATGTTTACAGTCATTTCCTGTGTAATATGTTATGCCGTTCTTGGATTTTGTGTAACTGTCTTCTAATGTCAAGAGCAAAACACCCAGTAACAATATTAGGACAGAGTTGACTTATAATGCTTAGTGCATCAAAATATGTGCAGATAGAAATGAGTCATCCCTGCATGTACTGTGACAGTGACTCACATCTGTCAAAAGATGTACTGAATTAAGATAAATGACTTTTTATAAAGATCTTATCTTTGTGAATAGTTACTGTGATAAGGAAAAAATTTTGTTTAGTTTTTGAAATTCTACTTGACCAAGGTGACCATTATAACTCAAATATTTAGAAGGTATATCGTGAAATTTTATCATAATAAGATCAATTCTTTTGACTCAGATATAGACAGCAGAGACATGACACATTTGTGTTAAAGCAGTTTTAAATAATATCAGTATCTGTGTGAGTTCTTTCCCCACCTTTGTTTCTGTGTGTGTGTGTTGAGGGTGGAGGGGGGGGTACAGAGGAAAAATATCCATACCTGCTCCAATCATGGCGACTAAGACATAGACCATTTTTGGATTGGTTAACTTCTTCAAGTTTGACATATTTATCAGGTGGCTTTTCTGTACTGTTGGTTTCAGGCTCCCAAAAATATTTAGTGTGGTCTTTTGGGTTACAACAGTGCACTGTATAACAAATTGTTACCAACCTTTCAGAGGGTCCTCTTGCCAATCACCTGCCTGCTGTCTCCATTAATCATGATAAATTGAGGGGGAAGAGAAGCCATTGGAATTGGCGGTGACAATTGAAATGCTCCTCTGGTTGTCAGTCAGTACCACCAAACCAATTGCAGATGCTGACAAAGGTGTCGAGGTCTGTGTTTTATCAGCCACCCAGGACTTACTGTAGGAGTGATGATTGATAATCTACAGGATCTCTAGGTTTCATGATTTCAGGGGCCATACAGTGTTAAAGCAGTCTTTATGTGTAGTGAATCAGAAGAAGGAAATTACACCCACCATTTGTAGTATAATGCATATAGTAAACCAGCCAAAGGGTGTTTTACCACAAGAGAGAGTACAAATTTAGAAGTAAATATTGACAAGGTGCAGAAAGCATGAAGGCATAAAACAAGGGGTGGGCATATTTGCTGCCTGTTTTCCTTGTTCACTGTATGTAACCTACCTTAGTTCAAAGTCAGGTCACACAAGTGCCATCCTTCTGCTTCAGACAGTCCCAAAATCTTTAAGGAACATGACAAGGTTGTCTTGGAATAGCAAGAATTTCCTGCCAAATATTCATTTCAGTTCTTTTACTTATAGCAAATGAGGGTTGATCACATACATTTTCTCTTCAATGTGCCCCACACTAGTAAGTGTCACAAAGATTGAATTAAATTGACTGAGTGGTCAGGCCACATTCTTTTACTTACTGTGTATTCACCTTAAAATTCAGCTATCACATTTACGGAATTATTGGCACTGTGGGCTTTAGCACTGTCCTGCATGAATTCCATGGAATGTTTATGTTCTAAATCAGTTAATGAAAGGTCAGAATCTTTCATAATGTGGAATTTATTGTCCTGTTAGAATTAACTCTCACATTCTTTGAGCACTAATTGCATACCAAACTCTGATCATCAAATTGTGCAAAGCCACATCGTGAACAACATGATAATTTTTCTGAGGACCATTTCCTATTATTTGGAATGTTTAAACACCCACTTAAAGGAACCATGCTTAGTCAAAATAAAACACAAACTCTGGGGCACAAACACCATTATTCCTTTGAAGTCTGGCATTTATGGAGATGATTTATAAAGTTTCAGTTCATACCTGACATGGAACACAAATTCCGTGTCCATTAGGAAGCCTTCTTGGTTAATGCTGTTAGGTAAATAAGGTGTATGTATTGTGAGATTCATACAAGGCCCATAAATTCACTGTAGCAAAATGCAGAATTATTTAATTTTACGACAGGTGGTGTATGTAGGTGCCACCGGGCTTTAAACTGTTAAAACGCAGAATTGTGAAACCACCTACAATAGAACACTGTACTTCTGTGGTTTTGCAGGATCATAACTTCAGCAAATTTGGTATGATGTGCAATGTACTTTTTTTTTTTCAAGATATGAAACGTGACAACTCTTGGGCTTGCTTGTTACCAAGCATCAAACCAAAAAGGATGCCTGTAAACTTATTTTATACATCCTATTGTGATACCTAGAAAGAAGGTAATATATAAGCCACCAATTACAGCATACTCTATCATTTTTTTAATTCCAAGCATACAGCATGTTTCACCTGCAAAATACAATCATCAGGCATCAGTAATAAAAATACTTTGGAGAAAATTATGTGTATAAGCATGATATTTGTATTGAGAATGAGATATCATTCAATTACATAGGAAGATTTAAGTTTTTATCAGGTTTTAAAATTCCTCTGCATGATTTAACTGAAACATCTGCAATATACACAAGCTGTGGGAGTTTTCCTTTTATTGGTCTGTCTGTTTTAAGTTTTCTTTGGTCTGTCACTGATCTGGTTTCATGAAACGCCGCTACTCTTCTGCTGTAATGTATTCCTTTGGGAGGCATTGCACTTAAAGAACATTTTCTATGAAACTGATATTTCCTTCATGACTTGTGCATTAAGAAAATATTGTATGTAAACTTATTATGTATTTAGTGCTGTATTTCTTGTTATTTCACAACACAGTACAGTCCTGTCGGATGCATACAGGAAGTCACTGTTCTGAGAATGACTGCACTGATCTGACAAGTCAGTAGTATGGTTTTCCAGGTGGAAGCCAGCCACAGACTACAAAGCCATTGGTCTCATGATTCAACTGCAAATATCATGATAGGCACTATTAAAGTACCTTATTACATCTAGTTTCACAAATTGGGCTATTTTACTTCAGGATTGTGTGTAGTGGGCCAAATACTTTCAAAAAATGTGAGTCTAAGAGCTGTTTCTTTGACCATGTGCAAACTTTTTATGTATCTAGAAAACCTGAGAGCATGAGTGTCATTCCACGCCCTTGTGAAGTGACCAAACGACTGGCTTTAAATGCAGAACACATAATTGTGTGAAGAAACATTCTGTCACCAGAAAAGGCAAAACTCCCCATTTTTATAGAGGAAACTTGCATTTCATAGCATAATAATTTTGCTCTATGCCATGTGCATGCCCTTTGTTGTATAAATAAAGAATGGACTTAGTTTTGTTTCAATCATAGTACAGTTATGTCATTAGAAGGCACCTTTTATTTCTAATGGAAATCAATTGCTGGTACAGTATTTCATTCAGTGTTTTGGTTTCTAACTGCAGTGTCTTAATGAATATAGTATATACAGTATAGTCATGCATATTAAAGTTGCTTTTGTGTGTGTACATATAACAACTCGGTAATGAATGAAGGAGATTTTGATGAAGCTGTATACATATGTTTTATGAAAAGATTATTTTAACAAGTTGTATTTTAATTTACATTTAATGACCACCTGGTTTTCATAGGCCAGAATGAAGTTTGCCTGTATCTCTAAATATCAAAGCAAAAGTGCTATAAAAAAAAGGTTAGAGAAAAATGTATGCAATATATACTTCCCATAAGTTTTTGTGTTTTCTAGATGAGGGAAAGAGAAGTAAGCTAACATTCTGTTGTTATGCTCTGCGTTCGTTTGCCAGTCTAATTTTATGTTTACAGTAGTGGTTTGATGTTACTGATTAAATGATAATTGATAAAAGTGTCCAGATGTCGGTATGCATCTTAAAGCCCACGGTTGCCTCCATCTTAATTGAAGGGAGTAAAAACAATTTTAAAACGCTCATGCTCACACAATTACAAAGGAACAATTTCAAACTTAGTGAAGGGTAAACATTCTTGATCGCATCACGGCATAGACAAAGAAATCCAGTCCAAAACTAGTGATATAAATTTTAATTAACTTTGCGAAAGGCGCCACAGGACGCGCGATTTCTATCATGCACCAGGTTTCTACCCATAGAAGAGGGATTTCATTGTACTCCATCAATTTTAATGCATCGAACCGGTTGTCGGTATCACAGCATTCTCGTATGGCTTTTGTACACTGTAAGCATGCTGCATTCATGTTTTGAAAGATTGCAGTAACTCCCCGACTTTTGTAAATTCGATTTGACGTAAATTTTCGCCGGTAGGTCTAAAGTTAAAAAGAAAATCGTAACGTGTTTTGCACCCTGTCCCGACTTGGACGGTAAAAATACGCAGACGGCGTTGTCTTAATCGTTTTATTGTACATTTCGAAGCACACTTGTAATTTTTCCTACGCGTGAGATAAAAATATTGAATTGAATTTGGGGAAAATCCGACTTACGTTAAATTCGATTTGCGTAAAGTTCCGCGGAACGGAACCCTGACGTAAGTTCTGGAGTCACTGTACTTTGTTAGTGGCCTGCGAGTGGAGGGTAGTGTTAAATGCAATGTTAAAGGTTTTACTGTATTTTGTCATCACCGCTGTGGGAATTTCAAATCTCGCATAATGTATACCTTATATGCGGACTGGAATTCCAAGTTTCAGCACCAGTGTACCCAACATAGCATAAAATCGGTACTTTCATTTGCGTAATTTATACAAGCAACGAAGGAAGTATCACGAAAAGTGTAATTACTTTCATATGTGACGTGGTATTACACATCTTTTACAATGTTCCTTAGTTTCTGAACGCTTACAAACACCATGAAGGTTGGTGACAGTATTCCGTGATTACTAGACGAATTCCTGAATGTACAACATGGCAGCCATTTGTTTCACGCTCGGGGTAAATCGTGCTTTGTCGGCAAGGTTCCGTAAGTTAGCCACGCCCAGCAATGCCTGGATTAGATGCTGGCGAGTGTTAATGGTGGAATGTTGTGCGTAATATGAGTGTTCGTCATATTGTTTGAAAGATAAAATCGGTATCTGCAACTGATTTAATGAAACCCGAATTAGATACCCTCTAACAATTGGTTGTAGTGCAAGTGTCTGCAGTCTTTACGTTGTGAATAGTGTGACCGAAAACACCGGAGTACGTATACTGTATCTCTCCAACACCAGGGCATCGAGTGCTGGGAAGGAGTGTTATTATCAAAGGTAAAAAGTGACAATGTGACGTTTCTTTCCATAATTTTGTCACGCTGAGTGAATCGTACATATTCAGAGATATGTGTCACGGTCATCTGTACTTTCTGTGTTAAACCGTGTTAAGTCCTATTTCAAGTGTGCCAAATGTCTCATGAGATGCCTATTCAGCTACAGGTATCAGCGGGCGTTCCCAGATTCATTAATTGTCATTGACATTCTTTCGTGATTTATGGTTAAAGCAGTGTTGCTGAGTTGGATACTGATAATGAAATATTGTTACGTATGCGAACGTTGCGAAATATTTCGGTGCACATTTCTTCGGAAACCATGGGTAGCTTTTTTTATTTATTAAATAGTAAAAGTGACATGTAAAAGTTTCCGGAGGGCTGTGTGCTGTAGCTCAGGCGGTTAATCACCAGCTTGTTTCCATGGAAGCCTGGTAAGTGACAGAGCTTTCTGTGTGGACAGAGTGCACTGAGACAGGTTGATCTCAGAGCGTTTGTTTTAACTCTGTCAGTAATAATTCCACAATTGCTCCTTATTCGGTCGTCAGTTATGTGGGGTGGTAATTAGAGGCAGCGCTTATTTAGAGACTTAATTTCACCCTTCCTTAAGAATGAGAAATAGTTTCGGAAGAAACTGTAAGTATAATTTGACAGCAAAACCTGGGTCGGCATCGTAGTGTAACACTTGAATTTGTGCAGGGTTGTGTTCAAGGAGAAACACAAATTTCCTTTCCTATTTAAGGCTGGAATTAGGTGTTTGACATTTTAAAGTGCTTCTTAGGAATGTTTGTTCCATATTTTCTCTAAACAGGAATGGTGCTGGTATTCCGCTGTAGAAATTGGGAGATAATTTTATGGCAGTTCATCCCTGTTGTGACCACATACTTGATTTACTGCCTACCCATGCTTTTTAATAACTTTTTTGTATAATCTGTATTTATTTTCTCTGTACTATATATTTTTGTAAATATTTTTTTTTGTACTTTTTACTAATAATTTTTAAATTTATTCCTTTGGTGTACTTTATGAAGGAAGAGATCCCTTTCCTGACTGCAGTCATATGTTTTATTGAATGGTTCTTAAAAGAGATGGCCTGAGGATGGCTTGTATTCAGCTGTAACTTGTCACCTAATTGACTTGTGTGGTGTATGATTGTATACTGGGAAATATATATATTTAATTGAATGATATTTTGTGAAGCAGTTTGAAAGTGTAAACAGAAAAGTTTTGAAACCTTATTGATGGATGTGGGTATGGAAGTATGCTATGGTGACTGAAACCAAATCACGATGTTTTATCCTTCATGTAGTAGAATTGAGTCACATTTATTATGGTTATTCTGTTTGACACTGCAAGTTCATTATCACACTCAATATGCCACTGGATTTATTACTGAAGATTGCAGGTTAAATATTTTGTGTTGTATATATTCATTGTAACTAACTCCATTTTAGTTCTGTGTGTGGGCTTCACCAATCATTTATTGCCTGTAAAGAGCTATGTGGTTATTTCTATTTATTGAGAGCATTTATTTGATAGTAGTTGATGTGTGATAAATACTGTGTATCAGTTGTTTGTAGGAAGCTTACCATTAAAAGTAACACAGAAGTGAATTTCTTGATGGTGGAATGTACAGTGACCTTTTCAATGCAAAATCCTGCATCAGTAGGCCTTTACAGTTACAAACTTGGAAGATCATATTTGTGTTAATCCATAAGAACATGGTGACAGTGCAGACTGTTTCTGGTTAGTGTTCCACACTTCAGAATTACTGTAACTAGGAACATTATGTTAGGGATGTTGAAGAATATAGATGCAAATAGACATTATATTTTTAGCAGTATGGGTGTTTGTGGTATGTTTCTGATATGTGTTGACAGCAACTTTTGGTAGGTCATGTCTTTTAATTTACCCATCATTTAACTGGTAGCAGCAGAAGGGAGTATTATTGGTCATACACATTTGAATGTATGTATTCATATTGTGGTTGGTCTTGTGAGTTATGATGTTATGTAGGCTGGTAAAAGGATACCAGTGAAGGTCAGAGAAACATACTGTCTCCATGCAGGCAATATGAATCTTAATTGTCATGAAAACCCACATTTTATGTATGGGATTTTATTTGCTTTCCTTTATTTTGATAGTCTGATGCTTTTGCATGTTTTAATTGTATTTGGAATAACTTAGAAGCTAGTTACAGTAATTGCAATGTGTATGCAGGATTTTGTATCTGTAATCATTAGTCTGATGCATCTGTAGATTACAGTATACAAAATGGAGGGATGCTCTGTCCCAACTGAGTTTTAATTTTGCTTTAGGATTGTGCTTCTTAAAGTTTTGTTTGTGGCCACAAAACCCTTTTGGTGATAAAATATTTTTGCAGAATCTTCAAACAGCCATCCTTTTTAGGACTCCTTTTTCAGTTATAACGTTGTGTGCAAACGGTTGGGATTAATTTGCCACGTACTTCAGCAAACTGTATATACTGTATTTACCCATTATGATGGATCATCTTATGGTTTACAGGGGCGTTAAATTCATGTACAATGTTAGCAGTCTGTGTCTACATTCTGTGTTCTGCATTTTGTCTGCCAAAGTATTTGGTGTTTTTTGGCTGTATATCTTGAGAATGCAACTTTTCTGATTTGGGCACACCCAAGATGGCTGCCAGACTTCGGCTTCTGTCCCCCAGAAGGACTTAATCAAAACGAAAAAAAAAAAAGTACTTTTGTTTGAATACTGTTGTGTTTTGTCTTTTTGGCTTTTAGTACTTTTATGGTAATATTGCAGCCATTAGTAATAAAGTTATGTGGCAGTTGACAAGTAATGTGCCCTTACAACTATCCAGAAAATTTTCTGTAGCAATTTAGATCCTACATCCCTACCCCCAGAAGAAAGTTCCTCGGTGCGCTCTGAACACAGACAAGTAGACGTAAAACGAATTGGCACGTGTAACAGGTACGATTGTAGTAATTGAACTCTATGGAAACTTTTCAGACCAGGAATCAGCCAGAAGAAGGTTCTTGTATGTAAAGGGAAGTTTAAAAAATAAGGTTTCATGTCTCATGTGAAACCATCTTCTGACCGCAGATTCCTTAGTGTAACACGCATACGTAGATCTTCGGTGTCGTCATATAGACAAAAGGATGAAACGTTTGTCGTATTGCTATGCAGGCAGTTTAAAAATGGCAGGCCAATTAGAAACATGGTGAAATGTCGAAGAGCACAGTATGATTTGATTTTGTATGTGATAGGTGTCGGTATTAGTTGGTGGGAGTTTGCGGATCGTGTGTCATTTCGCTGAAACAGGTGTAGGTGTGGTTCTTGGTGCTGTGCTTTCAGTGACGGTGGGCCAGATGTTGACGAAGAGCAGCGACCTGGGCGCTTAGGGCAACACTACAGATGACAGTCCGCCTTCGTGCATTTCCCTTTGTGAGAGGACCGACACTTTGAGCTTATATCGCTTCTAGAGCTAGACATTTCGTTCAGTAGTACGCACAACATTGTCCACGACAAAGTGCATTATAGCAAAGTGTGTGTGTGTGGGCATCCTGGGTGCCAAATCTCACAGATTGCCACAAACTTGTCGTATGGGAGCCTCTTCCATGTATTTGCTTGTTAACACCGACCAAGGAGATAAAGTTTATGGTGTGATTTATTACAGAGAATGAAACACGTGTTAATCAATTGACATCCGAAATCCGAAAAACGTCTATGACATGGAAACACCCATCATAGCCCCGAACGAAGAAGTTTAACGCAACGCCGTCAGTAAGGAAAACCACGCCATCTGCCTTTGCGGACCATAAGCGCGTGCTTGTTGTCGTCTTCGTTGATCATTATAACAACACTTAACTGGTGTGCATTATGGAGTTACGTGAGGGGTTGCGGCAGTTTGTCTCAAGGAGTGGGTTGCTGCGCCAAGACGTCATTTTGCACGGTCACGCCGAGCCTTATGCTGCTGCCAATCGGATTTGTGACTAGTTTCGACGCAACTGCGGGTAGGTCGTGGGGCACAGTCTCTACTGTATCGATATTTACATCTTTTTTGACAGCACGAGAAGCCCCTGTATGACAAGCGATTTGTAACGGACGCCGACGTGAAGCAAGTTGTCTCCTCCTGGCTATGAACAGAATACTGATTTCTTCTACGTCTGGATACAGATGTCACGGTGGGACATATGCATAGAAATCAGTGATGACGACGTTGACGTCTGATGTATACCATTTTCTACCAGTGTGCCATGTGTATGTCGCAGTTGGAATAATGTGTTCGCGGCCTTGGAGTGCTTCTCACGTTTTATTATTGTTATTGTTATTATTGAAATTCAAACCCGTGTCTGTTGGAATGTCATTTCTTAGCGTGGTTTCTGTATAGGAGGGTGCATCAACGGATTATATCACCACTGAAAATCCTCTACCTCCGATGGAAAGTACTCTTTCACTGCTAATGTAACGCTCGTGTTTCATTGTTTCTAGATGAACGTAGTTACTGATCTGACTCGCAGGTCAAGTAGGAGAAGTCGTTCCACTTACGACAACTGCGTGAAACCTTTATTTTAAACATCCCATTGTGTAAATATATTTAAAGTGTAAAGGAACGTACCGTCAGGCACAATAAAACTGTTTATATTTTCAGAGATTTAGTGCGTTTCGCAACATGCTTCGGACAACTTGTTCGTCTTCAAGTAATACAGCTGTGTATGGATTATGTGAGAGGAAATTATCAACATAAAATATTCGATAAAGAAACTTTGATTTTTTAATATAAAATAGTAGTAATAAGAAAGGTTATGTCATAGAACTCCGTACAGTTGCAGTACCTCCCACTCAAGATTTATTTCTATAACATAACCTTACTTATTACTACAATTTCATGTAAGAAAAATGTGATATTGTTTCTTTTTATAATACTTTATGTTTATAATTTCCCGCCACGTATTCCGTACATAGGTGTATTACTTGAATATGGCCAAGTTGGCAGGAGCATGTCTTAAAGTAAATCTGTGGAAAAGGTTCTGTTGTGATTGACCGTTTATTTCTTTACGCCATAACTGCCTGTAACTTTAAAAAAAAACATCGATTCGCCGTAACTTTATTTTGTGCAAGGACACTTTTATTTCACATGAGGATGCCATGAATGTTCGTACTATGCACTGATAAACTCAACTATTTTTGTATAAATTCCTGCAAAATGTGCTAATGTCAGTAGTTACGCACACGTGGTGACAGTTGGAAGGGGAGATCAACAGCAATTAACAAAACATTTGAGAATATCGTGAACGAATGAATGGATGAAGAAACATAAAGTCGCCGCGTGCTTTGTTGTTGTGAAGCATTGCCCATTTTGTTACACAGTGTAGTAGTCATCATTTTGTACAGTTTACATTCTTCTCAACTTCCGTAAACGCCGTTTGCATGTCATTGCGTTTGGAATTTTTTACTGCAAGTGTGGCGATGAATGGGACGACTAGTGCGACAGTGGAGCAGTGGCTAACATGTGCAGTAAAACCACGCCCCCCCCCCCCTCCACCTACAATACCATCGATTGTGTGTGATCGGTGAAAGTACCAACACATTGTTTTGCAATTAACATTTTTTGCACTTACGTACGATTTAATTGACTTTGAACTTATTTTCTGCTGTAAGAGGAAGAGGCGTAGGTTTGCGCGGGGTATTTGCTTTCAGCGTGATTGTTATCTTGCTCATGCAAACAAAACAGGAAGATCGGCTGCATGAATTGATTCGTCAACTTGCATAACATAATCCACACATTTTAATCTGGGTAATTGCTCGCGTTCTGTGTGACATCCCACGTCCTCGATTCTCGTTGGAACTGTGGATTGTTGGAATGATAGGGATCCGGGGTAGCGCAGTCGGTATACTGACGAAGCTACGGGCAGGACGACCGAGGAATGGGAGTACTATAGCCGGAAGGGCAGTCGATTTGTTGTACGAAACATCCAGACGCACTCTTGGGTCTACCCAGACCCCTGTTTGATAGGTACGGGTAGGGGGGCTTTGTCTACAAGGGCCAAGTGGTCGGGTTGTAAAGCTTACTGTTGGCAAAATTAAAAGCGTACATGGAGCTGTACCTCCGCTCCCCCATTTCCGTTCATGGCGTGGTACCTGATTAAGCACACGGACAATTTAACTTTTACCTTTAAACACGTCTGGGACCCGTAGCAAAGAGCACTGTCCAACTCACTTCACGGGATGCCTCTTATACATTCATATTTTTACCTTTAATGAGAGATGTCATCTCGCCGGTGTTTAAAAAATCACATGTCCTTGGAATCATCGTGTTTGTATGTAAATGTGTTTGTAATTCTGCTGGAAGGAGTAACAGTATGCGTTGGGCATTTGGCGCTCTGGAGTAATGGATTCATGTAAATCCTAAATGCAGATGGTTGTCACTTTACATTTCGTGTGTTATTCGTCTGATGCTTGCAGTGCTTGTGGCTACATCTCTGCGCGTTGTCAGGGTGAACTTGGCCTCACTGTTTTTTCTAAAGTTAAAAGTTTAAAACCGGCGATTCTTTATGAGAGTTTAAGTGATCCGATTGAGTCCACTTTTCGTATTGCACAGATTTATCGTTCTACTTGCCCATTATTATTATTATCATCATCATCATCTGAAGAACTAGTTTATCAATTACTTATCGATTCTTTGTGCGGTAAACTTGTTTCGCATTGGTCCCATTTTTGACGTGAAGTATTTAGTGTATTACGCGTGTAGGTATTTAATGGTCTGTGTCAGAACCAATTTTCACCTGTCAAGCGCCGGTGGTTCATCAGTGGTCGCCATGGAACCTAAAGGTAATAACATTGTTACACGGCTGCTCTATTTGTGTCCTACGTTTCACATAAAAAAGTATTTGGTCTCCAGTTTTGCAGATCTTTGGACGGTGTGTTACCGTGCATCGTATTAGGACGGTGGTTCCCAAAGTGTGCCCTGCGGATCCCAAGGGATCAGCTTCCAGTTCTTAGGGGATCCGTGGATACATTTCTGTAATGGTACGTTTATTTCGTATGACCGTTTAGAATATGTAATTAAGAAACCCCCTGTATCCACGAAGCGAACGACAGTCAGTTTAAGACTAAATCATGCATTTCATTGTGACGCTACTGGTATATATTCGTAGCTATCTAATATCATATCTGAGGTATAATTTTTAATTTAGGATACTTATTATCCGGACATTTTATATTTACGTGGGCAAGGATGTGAGGATCCGTGGTAATTTTTCGAGGCCAAAAAAGGCCCGCGAGCAGGAAAGTTTGGGAAACAGTGTATTAAGACTAAAGATTAATTGGTGCGGGTGTCACTTCTTCCTCATAAGTCCGCGTCTGTGTCATGTTGTTGTTGACTGTAGGAAATGTAAAAGTACGGCTTTCAGATGTCGTTAAGTGGTCATAACGCTAGTATAAAATTGCGTGAAAATGGTCAGCCTGTTCATAATTTGAAATGTGATACACACAAACACACATCAAGGTTAGTTTTCAGTATTCGTGTATATTGTAATTGCACTGAGGGATTGGTAAATGCCTTAACTCATAGTTTCCAAAACTATGTTCCATGGAACACTGGTGTTCCGCAAGATGTGAATACATTTATTTGATAAAGAAGATACCACAAGACGTGTGTGTTCCATGAATATCTACTAAATTAAAAGGTTTTCCGCGACCAAAAAAGTTTGGGAAGCGCTGTTTTAACTGTAAACCGTTCAGCACAGTTTTCGATGCGCGCGCGAAGAGAGCGTCCAGATGTCAAAATAATATCGTCGTTGGTTATGTCAGTTAAAGAAAACAAGAAGCGCATTGATTCAAAATCACCAGCAAGTTCCTAGACTTCAAAAGGGGATGCTGAACGCATAATGCTGTCGTGTGTAAAACTAAATGATTGTTAATTATGAATATTAATTTGTAATTATGCCGCTGGCCTTGCGGACTGAGGCGTGGGTCTGTAGCTGCTCGATTTCTGTGATCGCGGGTTCGAATCCCGCTGAGGGCATGACTTTCTTCACTTGTGTTGGTTGTGTGTTGTGTGGGTAGCTGTCTCTGCGACGGGCTGATCACTCGTTCAGAGGAGTCCCACCGAGTGTGTGTGTGTTTGTTTGTTTAATTGTGTGTGATAAGTAACCTCAACAACGAGGCGGCCTAGGTCCGATTTGGGTTGTAACGCCACAGAAAAAAAAGTAATTTTACATAGTCACCAAAAATAAAAGCGGCAAACCTGTTAAATATCATGACAATCACTTTTCCAGGTTATCACGAAAAACTGCTAACGTCTGTTAGTAATGTACAGTATTATTGTGGTCCACTGTCGCACTGGGCACTATTTTGTGTTTACGTGTGATGAGACATGTATTCGTTTGTTATGGTCGGAAACTAGGTGAAGCTCGATAGTGGAAATTGCTGTAAATTCTTTATCCCTTGTAAATGAGGGCGGGTGGGAGGAGAGGGAGGCTGGTTCAGGAAAGCCGACTAGCCGGTCGTTCGGGGCCCGCTTCCACTCCTATAGCCTGGCCTAGAGATGCGAATTTAGGAAGCAAAGTAACAGAAATTAGGAAAAGGTTTAGCACAAAACAACGCATATATAATATATTTATGCTGTAGAATAAGAAACATAGTTTAAAACATATTTTACAGCCGAATTATATGCTGGGATCTTCCGCCACATAAGTAGTTCGACCTATATCGCGTAGGCCTAACTAGGGCTAGGCTAGCCGAAGTGCCATCTCTTTGTAGTGTAGTTCTGAAGCCTCATTGTTGGCTGTTACAAAAGTGCGACATGGTATGTTACTCAAATGCGAAATTCAAGGATTTATACACAAATTCGGAATCTTTTTTTTTTTGTTGCTTCGTGAGGACGGGTTAATTAATGTGGGGCTCGTTTCATCGACAGTTTGATAACCGTGTATGTACTGGATGTACAGACAGGATCACTAACTTGTAGTCTTATAACTTTTGATTTTTCGGACTTGATATATTTACTACCTGTTAGAAATTATATTCCCGACTTAGTGCGGGGAAGATGCCCCTGTTTCCGAGATAAATTAGACCTTTATTCATTTCTATGACAAAGCAGACACGAAGAGGCTGAAGCAGAGTTTAATTGATCCTGATCGAGCTTTCCGCTACCGATAAGGTACAGATGGTTTTATTTTAAAGAGTAGTGTAATTGAAATAAAAAAATTGTTGCCTTCACAGAGGGATCAGATGACCAGCCACAACAATAACCGGTAACCAGTTCCAAACCACTATCACCTAGTCCTGTGTGATCTTATTCACATCAAATGAGACAATACATAACATTGATACGCGCCAGAAAGCGGACTTACATGTCCCTGTAGCAGAATTAACAAAGGTACAAAGGGGAGTTTACTACTCGGGCACGGCCCTATATAATGCTCTGCCTAAACACATAAAAGGGATTGCTCACAACGTCAAAAAACTGAAGCAAGAACTAAAGAGGTTTC
>Ga0123354_10002481_pt1 | contig 24430 bp, 15 predicted proteins | sample TergutLab28metaG_2_FD_97872 | JGI IMG/M metagenome (GOLD analysis project Ga0123354, IMG submission 97872) | Labiotermes labralis P4 segment gut microbial communities from Petit-Saut dam, French Guiana - Lab288 P4 | ecosystem: Host-associated > Arthropoda: Insects > Digestive system > Gut ... | reverse complement strand
TTTCCCGTAGAAAAAATTATAATCCCCTGCCCTTACTGTGCCCTCTTTGTCCCACCTGACCTCCTGCACCCCCACTACATCTAATTTATATCTCGCTAATTCCCTTGCTGCTGCCTTAAGGGAACCTGCCCTATAAAAACTCCTAACGTTCCACGTGCCTAATTTCATTTCCCTGTGTATTTTGCGCGATGCTTCCCCTAGAAGCACTCCCCTCCGGAGATCCAAGTGGTGGAGTAGTTTATCTCCGGATTGTTTTGTCTCCAGAGGAAGCGTCATGCCTGCAAGTATTTCTTAACATGAATGTTTTACAGGGAGGGGTTGTTAGCACCTCGCCCAACCCCCAAGCTGTAGGACCACCTCTTGTCGGCTGTCCACGACTGCTTATTCAATTTATTCGCAGCTACCCTCCATAAAGGAGGCCGTTCCTCTATCCACAACCTGAGGACACGCCATGCCGTGGTGACAGGGACCCACTGCACATGGACATGTTTATATATAGTGATGTAATATTGATACATTCTGAATAATTAAGTACAGTGTGTGTGGATTAAAACTAGAGGAGTTGTATTATTTAATATGCATTAAGGGGAGACAACTTGGAGTAAGGTGTTGGGTGGGAGACACACACCCGCATGCGGACTTGAATATGCAGTAAGGCTGTCGGTATGAAATGACAATTGTGTGAAAAAGCATCCAGTACCATGCTTGAATAAAAAGTGTTTATTACAGGCTTTCATGACAACTGGTAAACTTTTGTTTTATAATGTTGTTTATTTTGCACTATATGATGCTGATGATGTGCCTTTCTTTCTGCAGGTTCCAGAAACAATAGCTGCCTTAATCAAGGCTGATATCCATGTGTGGGTTCTGACAGGTGACAAGCAAGAGACTGCTATTAACATTGGATACTCTTGCAAACTCATAGTCCAAGGGATGCCTTTACTTATCATCAATGAAGACAGCCTTGATGTTAGTATTAAATCATTTTACTTATGTTAAACACGACATAGACAGAGCATCCTTTCTCACTGTGAAATGTTGCAAATGTCCTGTTATTGACTGTTGTAATACAGCAAACCCTCACAGTTCACAGGGGTTACATTCTTGTGAAATTCCACAAATGGTGTGACTGTGATGTGTGAAGACTTATGAGAAAAGTGGTGTTAGGAGATCCAAAGACACATTAAATGTGATGGAGTATCTGGGAAATATGTATACTGAGTTTTTATGTTAAACTTACCAGTAACAATACCAAGGTTAATCAAATATGGTGTAATAGTTTCTTCTTTTTGTGTTGTTAATGTTTAGTCTCAGGAATGTGTTTTCACTAAAGTTTTGCTGCATGGTTACATAGCAAATACGGCTTTAAACATCAGACTGAAATGTGTAATGTCACTTCTGTATGTTTATCAGACTGACAGTAATGCTTTTAAAATATGCATGCAATATTCTTCCTTAATTTTAGGCTCATTTTCTTAATTTCCATTCTTATTACCTGAGTGCTGAATCTCCTAGATTGATGTTTATTTTCAGAACACACGTGAGGTGATTGCAAGGCACAGTTCAGATTTTGGTGACCAGCTGCGGAAACACAATGAAGTGGCTTTGGTAATAGATGGGAAGACACTTAAGTATGCACTAAGTTGTGATGTGCGTCGAGATTTTTTGGACCTCTGTGTTAGCTGCAATGTGGTCATCTGCTGTCGTGTGTCTCCTATGCAGAAAGCTGAGGTAAAGAATGGACTGTATTTTTTACTTTTGGTTGTGTAATACTTAACATTTTCTCTACTTTGGGGTGATGGCATGATGTGATATAGGCGGTGTGGCCAATATTTTGGAGGAACCTGCTGCTTCCATCGTCAGGGTAATGCAATGTAGGCAACATACATTGCTGTATGAGTTTTCTCCCATAGTAGTACTCTTTTAATTATGATTTGTGACTCAATGAGAAGACAAACCCATTTGCTTCCATCATATGGAATGCATTAGCTTAAAGATGGATGCAGCATGTTAGTCTGAAATTTTGACAACAAGCCCACATCCATGCAGTGCTGTCACCTATAAGCAAGTTCAGTCTTATCATTCAAGCACCATAAAAGCCATATCATTAAATTATTAATTGTATAATCTTGACACTTTTTTAAAAATCAAAAAGGATGGGAAACTTTGACAAATTATATACTGTAAGAGCAGCAAAAACAAAATATTATGCTTGAAATAAAGAACAAAAAATTGGTGATTATTTCTGTCGTTGGTGAATTCCAAAATATTCTGCTTGCAGTGAAGTTTTCACAGGTGATAAGCCATGAGAAACTGGAGTTGGCATTGCACACTTTCACATGACTGATTACTCAGGAAGACTTCATACTAGGCTAAGATGAACTGGGATGTTTGGACAGCATGTTTTGTGGTGAGAGTGAAGGGATTCACTAGGGAAGGTGGTGGATTACCCACATTGAAGACTTTGAAGAATGGGGACAGTAATGGATCTTAGCTACATAAGTCATGCATGTGTGGTCTGATTTAAATTGGCTTGACAAGCTCTTGTATTTGTAATCTTGAACATTCATTTGGTGTTACCACAAGTTTTCTTATGTAGTTTTAGATTAAGATTACTTTCTTCTGGGATGTGACACTGTAGTGTGGCAAATGGTAATAGTTCAGAGGAATGTTGGCACCTGTCTACAAGGTAACACAATACCACATTTCACCTCATTTGGCTCAGTCACTTAATTAGCTGACTTGCACATGTCATATCAGCTGTAAAATGTTGTCTTTGAAGCCATACTTTATACAGTAAAACCCTTATTTTACATTTTTGTGGGGACCACTTAAAATGGTATAAAATGTGGGGAAGTGTAAAATATGGGAAACATTATTCTTATGAGAATTTGGCTGGGACCATACAAAAAGTGTGTAAAATTTCAGAAAACTCAAAATGAGGGAACACAAATTTGGGGTTTTACTGTTCTGGAGCATTAAGGTAAGTGGTTATTGTTTTCTTAACTGACATAGCACAGTAATCAGTGATCAGAGACTTAATTAATTAATTAATAAGTTTGAATCCAGAATGTTAGACTTGGTAGAATAAGAACTGTTCATTTGGAATACAATGCATCATGCCAAGCACCTTGAGTTTCACTGCCAACCTTTTTACACTTGCTTGTTATGGATGTTGGTGTAGTGGATGAATTTTTTTTAGATTACTCATTGGAATATGTTACAGTACTTGCTCTCTAGACAACCTACACGAAAAAAAAATCATTTTACTTATTGTTGTTGAATGTCAGTTGGACATTCCCCATGTTCTCTTGAAATTTGTGTTTATTCATACAGCCTTACAGTATATGTTGATGTATTGATTTTTGGAATGGGAAAGTATTCAGTGTCATCAGTATGTGATGTTATCTTGCAGTTTTTTTTAACTGAACTTGTATGATTGATGTATTTATATGTGCTTTGACTTTTGGCATATGACACTTTACAGCCTGGAGGGTGGACACCAGGGTTGCTATTGTACATATGGTCCCCATCTTTGGTGTGTAAAATGGAGATAGAGGCTTTATGTTGCTGTAAAGTGTTGGTACCTATCTACCAGGCTATACAATGTCATTATCCATGAGACCATAATATCAGTCATAACTGCTGTGAAGACCTAAGATGTCATCTCCATCTGTCTGCATCCATCTGTATCTGCCAGTCCGTATTCATATGTACCAATCCTTCTGTATATATATCTGCCCATCTTTCACCATCTGTCTGTATTCTGTCATTCACCCACCCACCCATCCGTCCAATTTTCCATCTACCCACTCACTGATCCACCCACTTGTCTGTCAATTTATTGGCCAGGTGCTGCCATTTGAACTAGTTCCTTAAGGCACCAGTTAATGATAGAGACCTGTGTACTTAGTCATACTCTGTCAATTTGCAGACAGTAATTCCATTTCCAGTATAGGTACAGATACACCACAACCATTTTTGAAGACCAAACTAAGTAAACATTCTACATCTTGTAATTGGAAATGAGTTGTGGCTAATATTCTAACTAATTAATGTGAGTTGTCATTTTAGGTGGTTGAGTTGGTAACATCACATACAAAGAGCATTACTCTTGCAATTGGTGATGGAGCTAATGATGTAGCTATGATCCAGAAGGCCCATGTTGGTATAGGGATCTCAGGTGTAGAAGGCCTACAAGCAGCTTGTGCATCTGACTATTCCATAGCACAGGTGAGTGCTCTTATTTTTGCAGTTTGTAGATGGTAGAATGATCACTCATCCACAGCTGGAACAAGTATGGTTTTGAAAGTATTTACCCCTGGTGTTGTCTGTTTCAGGGTTCCAAACCACTAAGTTCTGTGGGTTGTATTACAAGTCATATTACTATAAATCCGTGTATATAGGATCTAGCAAACCCACTCATAACTTGTCTGTGACAAGTACAGGTTTAAGGCCAACATATATTAAAACTTTTGAATCTGCTTGCTAGTATTGACTCCCTTTCTCTTTTTTGATTTTGTCACAGACATCATGTAATATTAGTACTGTAACAGTGTAATATTAGGGACAGTAGGCCTGTTTTGTTTGTCTCCGTAAGTTTCTTATTAATTATGATTAGGACAGTGCAGAGCAGTTGCAGCATTGTGGGGCTGTGCCATATTGTAGGGAGTTAGTCTCTTACTTTTCACAATTGGACACCTAATATTGAAATCAGGGCAGTTTGTGTGGGATGTGTGGTAGACAAATTGGCAGTGGGACAGGTTTTTCTGTGTGAACTTTGATTTTCCCTGGTGAATTATTATTCCACTGTGGCAGCATATTCATGTTCATTTCTGCACCTCCAGTGCTATGAGTATATAGTTTACATTATAGTTTACATACTGCCAGCAGTACCAATTAAACTACCAAGTAAAGTGTATAGGGCTGCTGTTTCTGTTTTGCAGAAATGTTGGCTAAGTATAGTGTTTGTATGCCAGATTAAATGGCAGACAAATTTATTGACATTTGTGTTTATGACATTGGAGATTCGAGAAATTAATAGTAGCAGGAGTTTAGATTGTAATATTCTTGTCTGGAAACACTGCAGCAGCCTTGTGGATGGCTACTAACATTTGGGAAAAAACCTGGTGCCTCTATCTTCTGCCCTGAAGGTGGAAGCACCACCATGATACAACACAATGTCCCAAGCTAGAAGATCAGAGTGTAAGCCTTCACTCCCATGACAACCAGAAGTTTCATGTAAGAAACTCTGCTGGGTGTGTATAACATGTTTCTACACAAATTTTGCATTTAAGGTTTCAGTGAAAACAGCAGTCATTGCCATCAACCCAGAATATTTCATATGGTGTTTATGTTGTTCAGTTCAGGGAAGTTTTCCTTAAAAGTACACATATTTTAAAGACTTGTTACCAAATATCTTGTTTGACTGATTAACATTGTTTTGCACTTTGATTTTGAATCTCAACCTTGAGACTCTATCTTGGAGTGTTTTGTGGTTTAAAAGGTGTATATTAACCTGATTCAAATTTTTTCCCATATTATTACATTTATTTCACCATTACAACCACAGTGGTTAATAAAGTTTTATTGAAAACCATAGAATTTGTCAGTGGAGAGATCAGTGGCTTTATACAATACCCTGAGACTGTGCTGTAATGTACTGAATTACACACTGTAAGTCTACACAACCACCATATTATTTTCACTGGTGGTTTGGAAATACCAAGTGTTAAAATTGGATGGCCTCCAAGAATTTTCTGACCAAATTTTGTAATGTGTATTTCTCTTCTCTCTCATGCATTCTACATGTATGTGGTTGTTCATTTATCACACTAATAATATTTAGTGAAGAGTACAAATTATGGATCTTCTTATTCAGTTGTTCTCTCCAACCTCCTGTTAACTTTTCCCTCTTATTTGCAAATGTTCTCAGCATCCTATTCTCAAGAAACATTCCATGTTCTTCCCTTAACATTAGGGCCATGCTTCAGATGCAAAACATGCAACGTTACAGTTTTGTGTATTTTAATTTTGTATTTTTTTAAAATGCCAACAGAAAGATGTCAGATGGTGAACTGAATGATAGCAAACATTCCCTGACTCTATCTTTAACTCCAGTATGAATCTCACCAATCCCAAACAATGCAATTCATTGGATTTTTTTTTTTTTTAACAAGATGCTCTCTACAGGTGAAGGGTTCTAAGCCTGTGCACATGGACCACTCTTTGTTGGCTGATGGCTTATTTAACATATTTATAACTTTGTACTGTAGTTGAAGTCTGTCTCTGTCCATTGATGGCACAATACTGTTGTCGTATTCTAGCCTTAAGCCAGCGCTCCTTGTTTCTGAGAAATGCCAGCTTCTTGTTAGATTCTCTGTATAAAGCTGTCTGACATCTTGAGGTAACAGCATGTTGTAAGAAATGTTGCTTCAGTAGATGTAAATAACATGATGACCCCTTGCATGTATTTTTCTAGTTCCGGTTCCTGCTGAAGCTTCTCTTTGTGCATGGTGCTTGGAATTACAACCGGATGTGCAAACTGATTCTGTACAGCTTCTATAAAAACATTTGTCTCTATGTTATTGAGCTGTGGTTTGCCATCTATTCAGGCTGGTCTGGACAGATACTCTTTGAGAGGTGGACCATTGGCTTATACAATGTGGTGAGTTACAATTCCAAGTTAACATTACTGTCAGAACTGTTCTCTAAAATTGCTTTTAAAAGTTAAACGTTGTTGCGCACTGACAGGGGTGCCAGTTACACATTTAATTCGTATTCATGAAGTGCTTGATTTAAATCCCCCAAGTGCCCAACTGTCCTAAGGTTTACATACTTTTCTGTGTACCATTGCACAGTAATAAATTTTGGAAGTTAATCTGGTGAATGTTGTTAAAAATTTGAGTGGAGAGCAGTGGGCAGATTAATCACATTTCTTATGTATGTGTTATATTCATTTGCATTGTTATCACTGTAATGTGTTACAATGTTATTTGTTGTTTGTTTTATATTCCTTTCAGTGTGAATTGTTTTAAATGAGTGAAGCATGTGCTATTTTAGATATATATGGTGAAAATGCAATAAGGTATTTATGTTCATGAGGAAACATGCAGGTTTTGGAATGTAGTTGAGATTCCAGAAAGAGTGCTTAAATTTGCTTTGTATTATCATTTTTGTTTACATTAAAAATGAATTTTATTATCAGAAAATGCTTTTTTTTTTTGAGGAACTTTTTGGGGATTACAGTATATCACATCACAATTTGTGACCTTTCCTGATGGATACAATGGTCAAGCACAGTAACAGGCTGCCATTTTCTGCACTTTTTGGTTCATCTCATGACAGTTGTGTGGAACCCTTGTGTCCTGCTGTTCTGTAGTGCACCGTTGTTACTTTTTACCATTAGCCAAAGAAAATGAGCAGTTTGAGCTAATGGACATTTTATTTTATATAAGACACAAGTACTGTATCAGTAAAGGAGGATGACACCTCCTGAATGTGAGCCTTTTGTGAACCACCTTGATTGGTTGCATGGCAACATCTATGAGGTTGATTGTGTAAAACATGACCCAACTTAGAAGCAGACAGGTGCAGCTGGTCCAGTGAACCCCCCTAGTGTAGTGTTGTTCTGATTGGGTTTTTTTTTTTTACACAGTCTTGAAGACAAAGGAACAACACATAGTCTGTTAGTTTTTTTTGTTTGAAGACATTCTTAATATGAAACACTGTCTTCCTCTTTTTCATGCTGTGCTTGCTCTTGGCAGTTCTGCCATTATGCACTTTGCTGTCCAGTTGATGGATGTGTGCTGCTGATGCTTGTCTAGATATCCCCTGAGAGTCTCATGGTCATAGGCAACCAAGTTTGGTTGGCTGTCTGGGAAGCACCATGAGGAGGCAGTCATGTTCACTGTTCCAGCTAGAATACCGCATGTCTGTAATTTGACCAGTGATACTCATTCAAACATCCAAAGTTTCAAACTCTATTTCCAACCCCCCAAAAGAAAAATACGTTGGACTGTTGCATGTTGTGTGATACAAATTAAATGTGTTTTACTAAAAGGAACTCGGTAAGTTCTTTTTCATCATTAATTTTTTTTTTTCAGACAAGTAATACTGAAGACATCAACATATCACTATATTGAATCTTAATGACTTCTGTAGGTATTGTCAGAAATACCATTAAAGAGACTATCATAAATAGTAATATATTCATGGAAATTAAATGTAGTCTTTTTATGTAAATGATAGATTATATTTCACATGTCCTGTTTGTTTCTTTTGCAGTTAAAATAGTCTAACATAATCCAAAATTGAAGTTATTGCATGATGTTTCTAGAAAGGATCCACCAACATAGTTACAAACCGTCACATGAAGTTGTACTGCGATTGTAAACAGGAAGCTAGAGAAATGTCTTTGGAAGTTATGAATGCAGTATAGTGTTTTATCATTACACTGTAGTTAAAAGGTAAAGGTAAAGGTAAAGTGATGGCATTACAGGCCCGGTGTGGCCCAGAGGGTGGGTAGAGGTATAGCTCTACTCTTCCATGACCGCGGCACTAGAAGGGGCTGAATGGTCAGCAGCATGCCCTGGCCGCACTTTACCCCTGGGAAAGACCAGGTATCCATTTTACAGGAGGCTGGGTGGGTCCCAGGGCTGGTCTGGTTGGGCGCAAAATCTCGTCCCCACCAGGTTTCGATCCCAGACCGTCCAGCCTGCAGTTAGTCACTATACTGACTGAGCTACCCGGCCCACATTACACTGTAGGTACTTTTGCGTTTTCACGTGAACGATTCGTATACATAAAAATGTAAGTTCCCAAAACTAGAAGAAGTGCAGTATGATATTTATTGCGTTTTTTTTGTTTATTGGAATTATTTTCCTTTGCTTCAGCTGTTTACTGCAGCACCCCCACTGGCAATGGGTTTATTTGACAAGGTGTGCTCAGCCGAAACAATGCTGAAATACCCAGCCCTGTACAAGCCATCACAAAATGCAGACCTTTTTAATGTGAAGGTGTTCTGGGTGTGGATCCTCAATTCTCTGGCCCACTCAGTGCTGCTGTACTGGCTCCCTCTTTTTGCAGCTGAAAAGGATGTCATATGGAGTAATGGCAGAGAAGGAGGGTATCTTCTTCTTGGAAACATTGTTTATTCAGTAAGTCATCACTGTACCAATGCCAAAGGTAGTATGTATTCCAGACTTACCTGATTTAATAGTCAGTAATGAAATTTGATATTGCAGGAAAACTGTATCTTTTGTTCATAATAAACATGTTTTAATGATAGGATCAGAATTTGAATGCTGTAAGTAGAATTTTAAAAAAAATATATTACTGTGTTTTAATGACTGGCTGGGGAGGTGAGATGGGCATGCATGGCAAAGAAGAGAAATGCATACAGAGTTTTGGTTGGAAAACCTAAAGTAAACAGACTACTTGGAAGACCTAGGCATATCTGGAAGGTAATGGTAAAATGAATCTTAAAGAAGTGCATTGGGAGGGGGGATTGGACTGAATTTTGTCTGGCTGTGGATAGGGTTAAGTGGTGGGTTCTTGTGAATATGATAGTAAACTGTGACTTCCATGAAATGTGGTGAATTTCTTGACTGGATGAGTAACTATTGGCTTCTTATGAGGGACTTTTACTCCATGGAATTAGAGTGTTTGGTGCCATAAGAAATGAACATGCAGACAAATACTGTAAGGAAAACTCTGCATCCAGGTTTTCTTTTGAGGAAGAAGGAATAATGCAAGTTTTGAGGTTTTTCCCAGTGGCATATTTGAGGTTTTCAGTCTCCAGGGATGTGACAGTTCATTGCTGGATAATGCAGTAATACAGTATGCACAACTGTTCCTTATTTCATGAGTTTATTGGCTTACTGCAGTTCTTTCCAGACTGCATTCTGCAAATTAATTGTTTCCAAACTGCAGTTCTGCAAATTCATTTGCCAAAAGGTGGATTTCATAATAACTGTAACATAAAAAGGAACTTCTTTTTAAATTTCCAAACTGTAGCTTTATTCTAGCTGCAGTGATCCTCAAGCTTGATTGATGGTGTGCCATGTGTGCCTTAAGAGCAATGATTTTGAGTGTCTTCTGATGTGAGTGATATTTTTGCCAAAATAGAATGAATTCTATAAGGTTATAATTTATTCTGTATATTCAGATTTTGATTCCCTCTAAGACTACACTTCTTGGTTATGTAATATTTTTACAACATTAAAGGCACAATAGCATTAACTCCCAACATTACGACACTTCTGGTACTGATTCCACACTGAGAAGATACATGTTTTCTTGATTTGTGTGTATGGAGGTTAGTTCAGGAGCCCTCATAGTTAAAGTGTGTGCTGTACTTACACACAATAAGACTGTGTGAAAGTTTAGATTTTCATGATATATTACTGCAGAAGAAGCAACTTAAGATGCAACTTTTATACCATGTTGACTGATAATTAGCAGCACAAGACTGCGAGACAATGAAGATGGAGACAGTAGGCTGCTCCAATATGTTTGTAACTATTTAACAAGTGAAATGACATAACAACTCAGAAGATGTGAATCTTCTGTCAGCACCACAATTAGAATCTCACAACTTGTAATGAAAATTGGATGTTTCAGTCATCATGGGAATGTAGCTTTTTAGTATCTCTCTTAGTATTTGGGTAATGTATGAGTACTATAAGAAAAGCTGTCTTGTACATTCTGAATGAAACTGCTACCCTGTTATAAAAACTTAAATATTTGTGACTGTGAGTTGTTTAGCGTGAGTCTCTTGCTAAACAACACACGATGCACATCCATAGCCAGGCTCATTCTCAACAGCGTACGACCCACCCACAACACACGACATGCTGCCACAGCACCAGGTTAACATAAGGAAGTTAATCACAGAGTGTTTTTAAACTGTAACTTTAGCAAGGAACAGTGTATGCTCCCTGAGGATGATCTTATGATCGAAACATGTAGGAGCGTTTTAATTTAAAAGTTTTAGAATTTTAAGTAATATATGTGTGCATTAGTTGGTGTGTTAATTAAATGTGAGTTAATTGTTCACTAATTTTTTTGAGCTGACAGGCTTTTTGTGTGCATAACACCATGCCTCTCTCTGTGACAGTATTTTTCTGTTTCCTGCAGTATGTGGTGGTGACAGTGTGCCTGAAAGCAGGTCTGGTGACAAATGCATGGACAAGGCTTACACATCTTGCTATCTGGGGCTCTATAGCCACGTGGTTTATCTTTGTATTCATTTATAGGTCAGTAATGTATTGTATTTTTTGAACTCACAATCCACAAATGTAAGAACATATAAGTTGATTTTTCACATATATTTTAGCAATCAGGCAGTTGGAGACTGACCTCCCAAGCTGAAGAAATATTGTATCAATATTATAAGAGACTCTTTTAACATGAGCAGCATATTGAGTCCTGCATTACTGATAAATATAAAGCCTGATTTAACACATGTCTCGTTTATTTCTTTATCTGTGGTTTATTCAGTGACAATCATAAGCAAAAATTGAGAAAAGATGTAGAAGGATACATTGTAAAGTGATTTGAAATGCTGTCTTGGGTGCGTGCCTGGAGGATTAAAAAAAGCATATATGAAAAAGGCGGTCATATTATCATATTTTTGGGCTGAATCTCGAATCTGAAGCAGGAGTGCTATGCATGTGGCCACTGTGTTTGGTAAGGTTTTGCTGCTAGCTAGTGATCAGCAAGGACTTAAGCTGTGAAATGTCAGTTGTGTAAATTTCCAGTAACTCTGATGACTTTAGAGTTTTCCACACTTGTTCATTTAAACATCCTGGTACCTTTCTTGCTCTCCTCCCTGTCCTCCTCATCCAGCATTGGAGTCCACTGTGGGCCTTTCAGTATAGTCCCTCAGATGGAACTACCTACAGGGTTATACCTGTGACAAATTTTCTTCAGAAATATTGTGAGAAAAGTTTCAAACAGCTTGTTAATTTTTTGTACGGATTAATATTACAACCAACTTACATGTAATAACGTTCATCTTTGTTTATATTTCATGTTGATTTTTTTTGTTTCTAAACATTTCTGATCTGTTATAATCATCCCAGTTTAGATGTGTCCTACTCTTTCATATCAATATTGTGCATGAAGTTTGAGTACACACTGCTGTACTTATGCTGAGAGTATGCAGAGATCTCATAACAGGACTTTGCAACTCCAGCTGTGGTTGGCACTGAGCTTCATATGGAAGCAGCACTGTAGCATTGACTGCATTAGGCACAGTTTCACTTCCATGAGAGAGTCAAGTGCACATGTGCAGCTGACAAGGAAGGAGAACTTTCTGAACATTTCACAAGAAAATCCGTGGGTGGATGAATCAGAAGAAATGAGTTACTTACTTTTTAAACTAGTGATTTTTTTTTTTTATGATTCGTTATATGGGTGTGTTGTATCAAGTTGGCCAAACCTCAGGAGTGCTCTCTAGAGGTCATTTGAAGCAAAACTATCTTGTGAACTGTGCCTTCATTTGACTCTGTTATTGAATTCAGCACAAGTATATTATAACAGTGAATACAGAATCACCTGTACCACTGCAGTAGCTTGTACATGTATTTGGAAAAATAGTTCCTTTTCATTATGTGTGCAGGTACAAGTATATTCTATAAATGGCAGGAGCATACAGAGTGCTGTGTAAAAATACAGAAGCTGTCATGATATGCTGACAGTCATAGCATAATTTAATCAGAGATGTATTGACAAATACTTTGACTAACACAGTGCAGGATCACAGTCATTCTCTTTAACATATCATGCAAATAATCTGTCCTATAGGAGTTTTGTATGTGTTAATTTTCAGCAATTTCTGGCCAACATTACCAGTGGGAGCTGTGATGTTAGGGATGGATCGCATGATGTACACATCTCCTGTTTTCTGGCTGGGACTCTTCCTTATTCCATTTACTGCCCTAATTGCAGATATTACATATAAAGTGTGAGTACTTCGCATGCGGTTTGTTCACTGAAATTTGTGTGGTTACTTCATGATTTTATGTAATGAAACTTGTGTGTCAATAATCTGCGTTCACAGTGAAGAAAACGTTCATTGTGATATGGTGAGAACTGAATTTGTTACATTTCCATCTTAACTGTGTAATTCTTAGACTCTGAGATGGAAAACAATGGACATTGGTTTAGTGAATAAACATCACTGTCAATGCAGCCCTCTGTGGAAGTACAACAGTGATTTTCTGTATATTGTAACTTAATGATAATTCAAACTGAATGGTGGGTACTCATTTTGTTCAGTTGCGAATGTGAAACTTAATCAGTTGGCCATACTTACTATGCTTTAGTGTTTGACACCTATTAAATGATTTTTAAGTATAGAGTAGAAAAACATCGGTGTTGCTGGATTCATGTTATACTTCATCCAACAGAAATAGAGTGACTACTCTAGAGAAAGCATGGGCTGAGTTGCTGATAGGATTATTTAGGAATGGAGTGAGCATACTGCATGTAGTTATGAGATAGAATACAAAACAACTTCCTCTTGTGTTCTTGGCATCTCTTGTATGTAAGCTTCACATAAAATTTTATTGAATGAGGACATTTGTGCATTTTTAGAGCATACTGCTAAATACCCATTTTATTTTCCATAAAATGCCATTTATGCCATAATTTTATCTTTCACTGTGTAAGTAATACTTTTTTCATAAACTAAATGCTGAAATTTAAATACCAGCCTGGTCATTTAAAGACTGAGGAAAACCTGGAACATAATACATAAATTTTCCGATTATTCATAGAGTTTAGTAGTCTGTAATTCATCTAGCATCATGTGCTGGTGACTGTAGCGAATTACATTACATCACATCTGTGGAGTACTGTATCAGGTTGTTTTTGTTCTGCATTATAGTGCAAGTGATACATTTACAGAAATGTGATTTTATACTCCAGTCACTACTGACTTTTGAAAAAGGACTCTGCTTTGTGAATAATTATGCTTTCCATCACATTACCTCCATTTTTGCTTTTATTCCATTACTGAACGTTCACATCATGTGAACAGAGTACCCTCCCTCGTCATATGGCTGTAGAAAATGCTTGTGCTGTTGTGTAAACCAGCATTCTGCTTGCTGTGTTTTATGTGTTCTGTCTTATGTGGGTCCTGTTTCAGAGTGCGTGCAACAGCATTTAAGTCTGTAACAGAGATGGCACGAGAAAGTGAAATTCGCAAAGCTGATCCTGGAAAAGTAATCATGAAGGAAACAAGACACTCGTGAGTACCAAAACATATTCCAATTTACATACTAGGAAAGCGAGTCTGGATAACGTTATAGCATGTAAATAAATCCCATGTACATAGGTGCCCATGGAAGTTGTGAATTTGTACATTTACTTACATAAAGTACAGGTTACGTCTTTAGCATAGTGTTATATTTCTCATAGCCTGATCTCACTCTCTGAATCAGTTGATGCGCTATATGTTATACATTATAAAAATTTTTGTAGTGTGAATATGAAGAGTAAGAAGTCATTCAATGTAAGGTATCTTATCTTAAGAATATTTAATGGTAATGAAACTGCTCCCTCTTCTTACTGGGATATGATGTATTTTTGGAAATTGCTTTGACATCTTTGTCAAATATTGTTTTATTGGAGTATGGAGCTGTGTTTTTAAAACAGTGATTTTCGTATTAATGTCCAGTACTCACTGTCGTCATGTAACACAACATGTAAATGTTTACATAAACATGTCATCTCTGTGTTTGATATTTTCTGGGTTACATCAAAATATTCAGTTTATGGTCTTCATGGTTGTGACACCTTGAAGTCTAAGAGGTGGATATCAATTTTTTTGATGAAACCTTGTGCCTCCATATTCAGGCCTGACCCTAAATATGCTGGTGCACACCCATGTGGTGTACACAACTGGGAAGGCCATCACCTGAACACAAACTACTGTGAGAATCTGAGAACTGACACATCAAATACTTTCCTCTTTTATATCAACAGTTTCTGAACTTAGTGAATTAAAAAAAGTATTTTTCTTAGAATATGTCAGTGGGACCAATTTATGTATGTGAAAGAACAAATAGAAATCGGAATGTTATGTCATTGTATCACCTCTACAGTCCGGCAAACTCTGTCGCCAATTTCCTGCACTTCGGCAGTAGAGTCCATCCAGAGATTAACACAATATTCAGGCAAGTTTATTTCCACTTTCCTCACAAAACAAAGTGAAACAAAGAGATATTCAGAAACTCCACCTCATGTGCCCTATGAATATCAGTAAGTATGTCACATGTGCATATGTGTGTGAGCACGTGTATATGCAGAGACGACAATCTGCTGTCAGCAAGTGCGTGTCATGCCTTTTGTCATGGCAGGCCCTTTCTGTATACCAGCAGTTGTGCATGTCAGATGGTAAACATTCCTGTCATGTCACTAGCTCTGTGCTAATGTGAGAGACATATTGTTGACCTCATATTTTCACTTCTGTGTTAATGTAGATTTTGAAGCAATGTGCACCTGATTTTGAGATTTGTATCTAGTTTAGGAACAGTCAAAAATCTGAATTGGTTGAGAGATGCATCCCGAAGTCAGATGTATAACATGTACAAACAGATAGAAGCAGACAGAATTGCTTTAAGTGGCAGTAAGGAATTATATTTATACGTTTAAGACAAAGAAGTTGGAGAATGATTTAGAATCTTTTTTTTTGTAATTCTGTTCACCTTATCAGTCCTGTCACCCATACTGATGATTTGTCCATGTGGTCAGAACCCTAGGTTAAAGTTCATTTTTAAACTGTATGTTGGAATTTGTAACTTTCTTTTCTATGCTTGGAAACTTGTTTGGCACAGGGAAGACATCTGTCTGTTTGTCCCAGAACCAAGCCAACTGGTCGGACGTGCCTGGTGTGGCTATTTTAATAATGTATAGGAATTCATGTTGCAGGGTTCTCATCCTGAGGTTTTGTATCGTGATTGAATCTTTGAGCTTGTGTTAAAAATTGTTTTTCTGTTTTTATTGATTATGCCCTATGACTTATTCTAATTAAAAATTATTTCTGAAACAGTGGATGGGTCCAGCCCATAAGCCTTTATTAACACTGGATTGTAACCCACAATCATAATGCGAATATCCATAATTGTATGTATCTTAAACAATATGAATTATTTGAATGTCTATTTGATATACGTGATTAAGATGATATATAAGGAGCTTCATTTTATTTTAAATCATTGTATACGAACTTCTGGTTGTGTTTGCTGTGTTTTTATGCATTTAACATTGAATCCTGCATACATTTCCCACCTCAACTTGTCACCCTAATAGTACCACATGGAGGGCAGAAACTGTGGTACTCCTAATTGTTTAATTTTTTACTTGCCAGAAAAGAATGTGTGGTACATCATAATGAACATGTCAGTATTGCAAATGCATTTATTAGTTTATTATTTGGTAAAGATAAAGGTAAAGTGTTCCCGTTACATGCCCGGTGTGGCCCAGATGGTGGGTAGAGGTATAGCTCTACTCTTCCATGACCGCGGCACTAGAAGGGGGTGAGTGGTCAGCAGCACGCCCCGGCCACACTTTACCCCCTGGAAAGACCTGGTACTCATTGTACAGGAGGCTGGGTGGGCCCCAGGGTGGGTCTGGACGGGCGGAAAATCTCGTCTCCACCGGGATTCGATCCTGGACCGTCCAGCCTGTAGTCAGTTGCTATACCGACTGAGCCACCCGGCACACAATAGTCTATTATGTAGACAAACAAATGCACAATATATTAACGATAAAGCATGTGTTATAAAATACTTCTACATGTTTCAAAGTATTTACATCATCTTCAGGGAGTCTTTTCTTTCTCATATATGCTAAAGTTACAATATCAGTAACATTACAGAATCATTAAAATTAGTAAGTTAAAATGTAATTGATATAATGTGTGTCAGTATATACAAGCAACTAATTCCCAACTGGAGAAGGTGATGGACTCCCTGTACCAAAAACTTACTAAAAAAAAAGTGGACTCATTACAAGTAAACTAACCTTTCATTCTCCATAACAAAGAAATAATGAAACATAGCTTCCATACATGACTTGTAAACATGATACAAATAAAACACGGTCAGGAACAAATAGGATTTGACTACACCATAGCAAAAAACCCAAAATACTCCATTAATGCACTAATAGTGGACACAGAAAACACCTTTAGATAACCAGATGTAAAAATACAGAACACTTTCAGATATCTAGCAGCTAGAAAAATTAAACAGATAACTGAAATCAATACACATAATATTCTACACAAAAGACATGAATATAGTCTAAAAAAAATACAAATTTTACAGGAACAAAATAACCTAATGATAGCAAAAGCAGGTAAAGGTAGAACTTTGGTCATAATACATAAAGATGCACTAAAGCAGAAAATCAGTACATTTTTACAAGAAAACCAAATAACGGCTTTAGATAAAGATCCCACAGATTATTTTCAAAAACATATTCAACAAATAATCCACAAATGTAACACAACAAAAGATAAAAACCAATATAAACATCTGCTACAAATAAAACCAACAGCACCTGAACTCAATGCCATGATTAAAATACAGAACGATAACAACCCCATTGGACTGGAAATAAATAATATACAAACACCTGCCTATAAGCTTGCCAGATATCTGAATAAAAGACTTAATGAATTAATAGAAGTACTATACATATGCTACAAAAAACTTGAAAGAAGTAGCACAGGATCTGACCAATATCGAAATTAATAACCAACACATAATGACCACTTTAGACATAAAAGACTTATATGTTAACCTGCCAATACAAGATATACTTTTCCTGTGGCGCTGCGGCCCAACGCGCACCATGGCCTCCTCATTCTTGAGGTTTCTAGATCACACAATGACGCATCACATTCAGTAGGACTCCTCTGGATGAGTGATCAGCTCGTTGCAGAGACCTGTACCTGACAACACACAACGCTCACAACAGACAAACATCCATGCCCCTGGTGGGATTCGAACCCATGATCTCAGCAAGCGAGCAGCCGCAGACCTACACCTTAGACCGCGCGGCCACTGGGACTGGCACAAGATATACTCAATATCACAAAATTCTGGCTAAATAAAAACATGAAACCTTAATTGTAGAACAATCCTTGGACCTACTCAGAGTGATTCTAAATCAGAATTATTTTCAATACAATGGCAAATATTTTAAACCCCCAAAAAGCATAGTTATGGGTACACCTACATCGAGTATTGTTACAGAAATTTATCTTCAATTCTTTGAAAATTTAACAGTCAGACTTTGGCTGGAAAGTGGAGAAATTTCATATTATAGAATATATGTAGATGATATCCTAATTATATTTGACCAAAGCAAAACTAACGAAGAATCAATCACGTGAACAACATACATAAAACACTTGGAATTTAAACAAACATAGGAAGAAGACAACAACATAAACCACCTGGACCTCTCCATTAATAGATGCAGTAACAACCTATACTTAGGGATTTACAGAAAACCCACCCAGACACTACTCTACATTTTACATCCAACCATCCACTGCAACATAAACTTGCAGCATATACTTTCCACATAAACAGGATGATGATAACATTACCAATCACATAACAAGCAAAACAACAAGATTGGAACTTTATAATCACCATGGCTAAGATTAACGGTTATTCACAATCTGAAAAAGAAACTAATGCTCAAAACACAAGAAACATAAGCTACACCCACACAAACACAACAAAAGAAACAATTGGTCGCCTTCACTTAACACAGTCCGCTTATACATGAGGTCACTACTTTATTTAAATACACTAACTTGAACATAGCCTTTCAAATACCAATACTTTATACAACCACCTTTGTAATAAAGCACAACAAAACAAGATGAACTCTAGTGGAATATAGAGGCTAAAATGTAAAATTGTAATGGTTCATATGTTGGCCAGACTGGCAGATCTCTAGGAATTCAACATCAGGAATGCACAAGGTATATTAAAACAAGCAACCCAATTTTGGCATATGCATTACATATTTTAAATAACGGACATGAATACGGAAACACAGATGAAACTGTGGATTTACTAAAAACTTGCAACAAAGGAGCAAAAATGAACTGTTGGGAATCACTTTTTATTCGTACCTTCCAACAGAAAGGTATATTGATCGAGGAACCCTCTCTACACTTTGGCTAATGTCACAAGACAACCAGAATACTTCTCATAACTCAACATCTGCTTCCAGTTCAGTTCTCATCATACCTGCACACAGGAAGCTCCACTTGCAGGGTAGGTGTATCACCTAAAATACAAACTTAACTTCTCTAGTCATCATTTCATTGACTTATTATAATTTATATTAATTCATTGCAGACATTTCCTGATTTTATCGATTGTCTGTACTGCCATCAAAATAACAACTTGACATATTTTACGTATTAAGAACTATAATCTATCGAATATCTATAACAACCACCTATGTCAACATTGTATCTTATTAATTTTATTGATCTTGTTACTTTACTGATATTGTAACTTTAGCTTATATGAAAAAAGACTCCCTGAAGATGATGTAAATAAATTGAAACTAGCAGGCATACTTTACGACCCAGACTTTATTGTTAATATATTGTGCATTTGTTGTCTAAATAATAAATTGTACAAAACATGCAGTACATACATGAAGATATACATTTAATAGTGTTTGTATCAAGAGTGGTGAAATTTTTGCAGCTTTTAGAAACTGCAAAGAAATTTAATGGACAACAAATAGTAGTAACAAAAATGTGTTTTTGTCATTACATGAAGAACTTATTAGAATTTAGTAGACATTAACAGGATAAAAATATTTAAGTTTTCTAAATAACTGATCTACACAAGCTCAAGCTGAAACTCATATCTCAGAATGTATATTACACATGTTTTATTAACCAGAGATTATCTGCAATAAAATTAAACACAACAGTCCCTCTCTATACTTGGGGAGATCATAAGGTGCAGAATTAAGTGCATTTCTTAGTAATATTTTTATACTGAAAGATTCTTCCAGAGAGCTCATTTAGGAGAAAGGTGTCAGTCTGTGTACATGGGTGTGTTTCATGATGCTTACATTTTAAATAACCTGAAGAAATGGTTTGTGATTTGTATAACATTTATACTGCCCAGTCTTTTAACAAAATGATAAATTAAATTAAATTTTGGAGGTAAAAATGGATTGGCAGCATACATATTTATGGTCTGTGCATAGCTATGCTTTTTAAAGTAAAGTAAAGTTACTCAACTAGTTGGCTGAAGTGGTAATGCTGCTGACTTGTAGTTGGAATATACCTCCTTAGAATACCGTTCAGGTTGCCAAATATCCTTAGTTTTAAACTATTGTCCCCAATCCTTCCAGGCAAATACTGGGCTGATACCTCAAGTTAGGGCATGACTGCTTCATTGCACATATTTTTGATCTGTTATTCTCTATCATGCTACCATAAAATGAAGTGTGATGTGAGATTCTGATAGCCTTATTTGTAATAAATGATAACTGGACTTGCTCGTTGGGTTGAAATGAGTTGCCATCTCCAAAATCAGCCTACTTAATCACTGGAGAAAGCCTTTGGCCTGAAGTTTTGGATTCAGTGTGTTCTAGAGATGTTCTGGGCATGGGAGTGAAAAAACCTTAGTCTCCTTCAGGATCCGAGCCCCATGTCTGTGCTTGATATCCAGTCCCTCTACTGGCTGGGGGAGCCGAGATTGTGTAATTGATATAGTGACAAGGATACAGGTTGGATGCCCAGTGGTTTGAATCGCAACAGGAGTAAGAGATTTTTCTGTTCGCCAAACCATTCATGTGGACTCTGGGACCTATCGTGCCTCCTATCCAGCAGGTATTAGGGTTCTTTCCTGGGGTTAAAGTGGCTGGAGCATGAATTTGACCACTCACCTCGATCTAGTGCCATGGTTGAGAAGGACTGTAGTTGTACTTCTACTCCATCTTTATGCCTCTATGTCATGGGTAAGGAGACAATTTCTACTGGTTGACATGCTTTATTGCATATGTGTGTTCCAAATAATCTGTGGCATTAATCAAATGTAGACAGTTCATTTTATGTGTTGGTCATAAATGGGTGACTTATGCTAGTGGAACACTTATCATCAGAGTGAAAATATGTTGCTTGGCAGATGCAGTTCTGGTTAAAAATAAGTTGGAGTTAAGTCAAGGTAGCTTATGGACGAGAGGAGTCCATAATGTGAGTACTCCTTTACAGCAAAACAATGAATAGAAGAATGTCATTGACATTTAGGATCTTGTTTGCATTTATTCTCTCCAGCAAACAAGGAATAATACACAAAATAAAACAGTTACTTTTCTGAAGAAGGAGTTGAGACTGGGTCTTTTAATGAATTGCCAGTCTTGTCAGTTGTAATGCTTAATGAACATTTGTCACTCATGTATTCAAAAATATGAAGGTCTCTCAGTTCTTGTTGAGTTACATCAAGATATGAAGGAAGTTTTCCTCTGACCCATCTGTACAGTCCCTCTGACATTTTCACATCATCGAAAACATACGTTTAGTTTGTACATATCACTGTGTAGCAAATGTGTGTAATACCAGGTGTGATCTGTGCACTGTAACAAGAGTAGATTTACACATGTAGCTGCAGCAGGAGGTACGGGCATATCAGTGTAAAACCTGAACACTTGTAAATAGTACAGCATGCAGATAAACTTTATTTCATTTATCAAATCAAATTCCTTTGTGTTTTAACTTAACAATTAGAACCTGTCAGAACTCCTTGCTAATCATTACAGATCTTGTGGGGCTTGGTGCAGAAACTGCCTTCTCTCCACCTCCCATTTTAATTTTAAGGGTTCCACATGGTAAGGGCAAAACAGGGCCCTACCCCCTCTTGAATTTAAAACTGATGGTTTATTTGTATAGAGTTTCACCAATAAATTTATTATTAACAATTTTTCTGACACACATAAATTGCTTGGTGGACCACATGAAACCACTGCAGAATTCTGGAATTACATGTATATTAGGGAAGTAACATGGCTGCATTTGAAGTACTGAATTGACCTTATGTTGACTGTGAACAACAGTGACAGGGTTTGTTTCAGTGTGTACACAGTATGAGAAATTCGTAACAAGACTTTATGACACATATCCCCCCTCCCCTTTTTTTAATCCCTGACCATGCATATGGTGATGAAACCAACAAGTGCTTATAAACAATAAAAGAGTATTTTACATTATAGACATTGTGCACGTCCAACATGTTTTGGCCATACTCATGGAGGTGCATTATAAAGGATATATTACAAATGTTCATTTGTTGGTTTCATCACCATAATGTATCTGCATATTTGCTGGAGGGCTGTACACTATTACAACAGAATTTAAATTATGTGTGTTTTTTATAAAGATGACAAACTTGAAAAGTATTTGATGACATTGCACCATTAACTGTTTATATTCACATGCATCACTGTAATAGGGGCAGCAAAACATCATTGCAGTAGAGAAAAAAAGTTGAGTCCTCGTGAGGCCAAAAACCAAACTCATGTGAGAAACACCCACATACTTTTATTCTAACATAGAGCTAGATACATTAGTAGTACAGGACTTAAATACCAAAAGATGAGAAAGTAATTAAAATTGACCCGTTGCAGGTAAGATACATATTTTTAAATTTGAGTCAGTTTGTTTAGTTTTTACATAATGGAGATAAAGTTTTTTGTGCCAGTGTCAAATTTATTGTCAGGGTCAACTTCATGCTACAAATGTCATCATGTTGAGTGGTTAGCACTTCTGTTTTTGTATCCAGGCAGTGTCTATACTGTTGAGAGTTTTGTTTGTTTTCTTTAGTCCATCCAGGCAAATTACAGGATAATGCATAGACAACTAAATTGTGAAGGTTTAGCACCAGTGATGCCGTGGTGTTCTCCTTCCTTGATTCTCACTGAAAATGCACTGTTGTGTGATTATACACATCATTGCTTGTTGCTCAAATATGCAGTATGTTGTTTTTTATTGGGTTCATTGTCACAGGTTTTGGTAGGGAATAGATGAGTTCAGGTTGTGGTATGCTTTGGTACAGTACAGGAAGTTAATATGGGATTTGTATCTTAAAATTTGAATTAATGGTTGAGTTTTCATACACTGTAGGTGTCCTTGTTCCTGCCAGAATTTTATCTCCTTTCTTCTCATAACATACTACATGATACAAAACTGTCAGAGCCTACTTTTTACTCCAGCATGAGTTTAAGTGTCTGTGTTACTTTTTATTTCCATAGTAACAGTGTTGCTATCATATATATATATTCATGTGCTGCTCTGTGAAAACATGATAAACATAGAAGCCAAATAAATGAGGCTCTGATATCATGCATAGACCAAACTCTGCATACCCAAGGGTCTGCTTCTGTCTGGTGGAGCTGTGTTAACTTACAACCACTGAACAAACAAAAAAACACTGAATTATAGCAGAGATTTAAGTCTTGAAGCTCTTGCAGTGACAGGATTCAATTGCACTTTCTCGGGCAGACAGCTGTATCAAGATGTGAAGGTTTTCTGGCGTTCCAGGTACTTACTCCATCCCTAAAATTTTTGGAAAACCACATCTTAATGCAGCTTTGTGCCCAAGAAAATTTCATTATAGCAGAGTTATACGCCAAATGAAGGGCTGTCAAAAATGCAGAAATCAAACTTCCTATTTTAAGTTTCGTAGTTTCTTTAGCCTTTGGTTTTATATTTCAGCCCCTTTTAACATGTGTTAAAAGATTTGTTACAGTGACATAATTGAAGTAAGTATTAACTCAAATTAATCTTTTCATGAATCCTTATTTTGTCCTTTTAGTACCGTTTTAGTATGCATTATCATATTTGCTGGTGCAAGACTTTCCAGATGAGGTACAACATGACATATGTTGTTTTACTTACATTCTAAGAATCATTCCATTGTGTGAAACCTTATGGTCTGCCCAGTTTTGACTGTGTTTGGTACAGCACAGTACATAACCATTCCAAGACTACTGCCAAAATTTCAAGCTTCTATCTTTACTGTTATAAGTTATGGCTGCCCCCCCCCCCCACACACACACTCATATATATATATATATATTTAAATTATATAGGTTAATCCATCTCCTCCATCTTGTTCTGAAACGTATGCCATGGAAGATTCTCTGTTCTAAATAAGCTGCATTAGTAAATGCATCCTTGGTGCCTAATACTCACATTCTTTAATTCCTCCTGCACATATGCTGTTGCATGAATCTGCACATTTTTGTATGTTCCTGATGCATCTGTTTCCCCCCCCCCCCCCCCCCCCACCCCCCCTCTCCCCTTCTTTTTCCTCTCCCTCTCCTTTCCCTACAACTCCACTTTCTTCTCTTTTTTCCTTTTCTTTAT